>Ga0315540_10000409_pt1 | contig 24155 bp, 19 predicted proteins | sample SalMarSW160110MG_FD_203677 | JGI IMG/M metagenome (GOLD analysis project Ga0315540, IMG submission 203677) | Salt marsh sediment microbial communities from the Plum Island Ecosystem LTER, Massachusetts, United States - Salt Marsh Sediment SW1601-10 ...
GGGTTTTCGCGCGGAACACGCTGAACAGCACGGAGCTACGCTTGCCGAGAATCGCCACCGAAGCATCCAGGTGTTCCTGCAGAAACACCTGCTGCGTGTAAAACGAGATCGGATTCGACAGGAACGCGGGAATGCCGGTCGCCTGAAGAAACTGCGCGACCGCAACCTGCCGCGCAGCGGGATCCGGAATGCTGGCGGTGAAGATGGCATCCAGCAATGCCGCCACATTCCCCGGCGGCAAAGTCAACAGCGCGCGCTGGTAGTTCGTGGTATCTCGGGAATACGTGAGAGTCCACGCCGTGAGTCGGGTCCGGTGCTTGAGACTTGCGTGACGGGAGGGGCCGTAAAATCGATGCTCCCAGTTGAAGTCGGCCGACGTAATGGGGGTGGGCTTCCATGACACGCCCCCGCCGTAGATGCTGTTCGAGGCCTTCTCCAGGGAGTAATTGTTCTCCTCCTGTCCGCCACTCGCGGAGAGCAGCAGCCTCGGGTCCGGCTGAAAGTAAAGGGTGCCGCGATAGAGCTTGGAATACAGGCGGGGCGGTGCGTAGCTGTTGGAGTCCGTGTAGTTGATCGTGTTGTTGTCGTAGTCGAGCGCCCAGCCGAAGACCCGGATCGGACTCGCGGCGTGCCCGGTCCAATCGGTGGTGTACAGGCCCGGCAGCGCGCCGCTGTTCGAGCTCGACGCCGCGTATCGATAGCGCAACTGATACGAGAACGCGTTGCCGACCCGTCCTCGCACATACGGGCTGATGCCGTAGGTGCGGGCTTCGGCGCGGTTGCTCGAGATGCTGCTGACGTCGCTCGGTTGGGGCGCAAACGGCGAAATGAAGGTTTGACCGATGTTTCCGTACGCGTCCACATAGAAGAAATTCTCGATCGCCTCGAGCGTGCCCATCGCGTTCAAGGAGTTGGCGATCCTGTCCTGCGCGGAGTTGCGCCCGTAAAAGATGGCGTTCGCCGTGTAATCGAGGTTTCCCTTGAAGCGGCCTCCGCGTCCGGCGATATGGATGCCGGGCGCCACCTGCGTGACGAAATCGCCCTCCGTAGGAACCGCGAGCAGCGATGCATTGTCGGTATAGGTTCCCCGTACGGTGATGTCCGGGGTGACGGTCCACTTGCCGGCAATGGCGTTGCCGCTGACGCCAAACATCAGCAGCACCAGGAATACCGAACGGCCGGGAAGCCTACGCAAGAGTCCGGTGGGGCTTATTCGCACTGGCTGGATGCTCCGGAATGTCGTCTGGAATCGGCAGGCGGCGGGCGTCGCAGGATTCCCTAGTGAGCATTGCCATAGTAGCCGTAGTAAGACCCCACGTCGGACGCGCTCGCCTTGTTAAGCATGGTCATCACGACCGGGCACGACTCGACGGTCGCGAGCGCGGTTTCGAGCGCTCCATGCGTGGTGCGCTCGGCTTCGACGACCACCACCACCTGGCCCATGTGGCTCGCCAGGACCCTCGATTCGGTGGTCGCGAGCAGCGGCGGCGAGTCGAACACCACGATGCGGTCGGGATAGCGGTTCGCGATTTCGCCCAGCATGCTCACCATGGCTTCGCTCGCCAGCAATTCGGATGCCCGCCGATGCTTCGTGCCCGCCAGGACGAGCGAAAGTCTCTCGACATTTGTCTTGAGCAACACGTCGCCGAGATCGAGGTCGGGCTCGGTCAGGATGTCCATCAGCCCCTTCGCGGGCGTGATGCCCAGGAGCCGCGGAATCGAAGGCGCAAGGACGTCGGCATCGACCAGCAGGACCGTGTGGTCGACTTCCATCGCGATGCTCATCGCCAGGTTGAGCGAAACGAAAGTCTTCCCTTCGCCCGGCAGCGCGCTCGTGACCATGATCAGGTTCGCGTTGGCCACCGGCGAGGCGGACTTTCCCAGCGCGTTCTGGATCAGCGGGCGCTTGACCACGCGAAACTCGTGCAGCAACTGGGAGTCCGGCAACGTCGGATTGATTACGCCGTTCGTCTGAAGCCGCCCGAAATCAAGCTGGCGGAAATTCGGTCCGGCGGCTGCGCCATCCGACCAGGCCGGCTCCATGCGTCCGTGCTGGCGCGCGCCGGAGGATGCGTGCGCGCTGTGGCGCGTCTCGGCCAAGCGCGATACCCGCTGCGGAATCGAGTCCGGCCTGGCGGGCCCTTCGTCCTTCCCGCCGGCGGTGTGCTCGGGCTTGCCGGGAGGGTGAATGTCGGCATTGCCGAGTTGCTGCAGCCGTTTGCTTGCTTCTTCGATGATGCTCATTACACTCTCAGAACGGGAGAAAGTCGCGAACGAAAACGATCAAGATGGCCGCGCTGTAAGTGGCCATTAGCCCCCCCAGGCCGCCGAAGAAGAGCACTGCGCGGCGCCGCCGTTTCGCCACTGCCTGCGCGTTGCGAATCAGGGAGACCGCGCCCAGCACCGGGCGCCGGCCGACGGTCTTGAGGCCGCGGTTGTCGTGGAAGGTCGGATGCACTATGCTGAACAAATAGCTTGCGGCGACCCCCGCGCACAGCGACGCAAGCAGCACGAGCGGGATCAGCAGCTTCCGGTTCGGCGAGACAGGGTTGGGCGAGACCCGGGGTGGATCGATGACTCTGAAGTTGGCGACACCGGTCGCCTGCTCCATTTCGCCCGACATCGTCGCGGACTCGCGTCTGGCCACCAGCGTCTGATAATTCTGCTTTTCGATACCGTAATCCCGGTTCAGGCGCGCGAATTCCGCCTCCTGCTCGGGAACCGATCGAGCCTTTTCGCGCAGCTTGTCGTAGCGCATTTCGAAGTCCGCCACGCGCGCCCGCAACCCGGCGATCTGGGCATCGGAGTCCGCCAAGGCGATCTTGAGCTGCTGCGCCACCGGATCGCCGCTGTCTCCCGCGGAGCCGTCCTGGCGGTTCTTTGCGAGATCTTCCTGCAGTTGCTTCTTCTTCTCTTCTCTGTGCTTCTCGAGCTCCGCGATCATGCCGCGCGTATTGACCACGTCGGGGTGCTTGTCCGTGTAGCGAAGCGTCAGCTCGTCGAGGTTCTTCTTGAGCGCGTCGATGCGGGCGTCGAGGTCCGGCGTGGCCAGCGCCAAACTGTCGTCCACCTGCCCCGGCGATGTCGGATGGGCTTTCAAATCGGCGAGCTGCTTCTTGAGCGCCTCGCGGGACTGGTTGGCCTCCTGGAGTTGCAGCTTGGCTTCCCGGAGCTTCTCGGCGAGCGCGGCCAGGCTTCCGAAGTAGTCGCTGCCGGCCGCACTGTCGAAATCCATGTGCTTCAGCTTGAACTCCTTGACCCGATTCTCCGCGTCGGCCAGGCGCTGCGCATAAATCTTGATCTGGTCTTCGATAAAGCGCCGCGCGCGTCCGGTGTCGTTACCCTTTTGGGCAAGACCGGACTCGACGAAAATTGAAAGCAGGGACTGCACGACCTTGCGCGCCTGGTCCGGATTCGAATCCAGATATCCGATCGTGTAGAGGTTGTCGCGGCCGACGCTCTGGATGTAGAGGTTTCGGATCAGGGAATCGACGAGCCGCGCGCGCTGCTCCGCGGACGTCACGTGCAGATCCATGTCCGTCATCCGGACCAGCTTTTCCATGTTCGGCCGGCTGATCAGGGTTCGGCTCAGCATCGCGACTTGCTGCTCGACGTTGGGCTGGACCGTGAGCCCGGCCATCAAGGGCTTCAGGATCGACTGCGTATCGACGTAGACCCTGGCGGTCGCCTCATACTTGTCCGGCGTCAGGAAGATGTACCCGGCGCCCGCCAGTCCCGCCAGCCAGGCGAGCGCCAATCCGACCCATCGGCCTTGCCACATGCCACGTAGAACTTCGGTCAGCTGTGGAAGGACTGTATCCATGGTGAATTACGTAGTGGAAAACGGGATTGGAGCCGGTTGGCCATACGGCCAGGGCGCTGTCATCAGAACCAGCTTTGCGGAATGATCAGGACGTCGCCCGGCTTCATCTCGACGTTCGCCGAGACGTCGCCGCGCCTGATCAGGTCCGCCAGCCGCACACCGTATTGCGTGCCGCCCCGCAGGATCGACGCATGGTTGCCGTCGGCAAAGTCGGTGAGCCCCCCGACTGCGATCATGACGTCGAGCACGGTCATCTTCTGGCGATAAGGCAGGGCCTGGGGTTTCGCTGCTTCCCCAACGACGCGAATCTGTTGACTGTAAGGCCCGTTGAAGCCCGTCACGATCACTGTGACCACAGGATCTCGAACGTACTTCGACAGTTGCTTTTCGATGTCGCGGGCGAGCTGGGTCGAAGTCTTGCCTATTGCGGGCAGGTCTTCGACCAGGGGAACGCTGACTTTTCCATCCGGCCGCACCGGTACGCTCATCGACAGCTCCGGATTGCGCCATACGATGATGTTCAGGGTGTCGAGCGGGCCGATGAGGTAGTTGTACTCGGGAGAGGCGACCCTGTCGGGAGCCGGCGAATACGAAGCCGTACCGCACGCGGCGAGGACGCCGAGGAGCAGGAAGCAGGCGGTGATGCCCAACGAGCGGAAAGCACCCGACTTCACGCTGTTCGTATGCACCGTGTACCTCCCAAATTGGCAATTATCTCGCAGGAAAAACCTTAGCACTTAATTGGGCATTTATGCCCGTGTTTGATTCATTTTTACGTTCTTCGCGCCTGACATGTGAGCCCCAATGAAGCCTGAGCCGACCAGTCTAGCGATATGCCGCAAGCCCCTACAATGGTCATTTTGTACTACTTCCGGTGGGCCGGCAGGTTCATGAGGGGCTTTCTTGCTCTTTCCGAAACGCCTTGATCGTCAGGTGGTACGCCAGTAACAGGGGTGGCATGCGCAGCCAATGCGCACGAACGTAAAGCGCTCGGCGAGCAAGCGCCGTAAAGCGGTCCGCAGCCGAGACATGGGCCGGCCGCAGCGCCCGGAGAAACAGGCCGTCCATCAAGCGCCGCAGCCACGCGGGCGGCCGATCAGTCTCAGCGGCTTGAAGCGCTTGCGCAGGGACCGGCGTGTCGAGGATGCGCGTGGCATAACGCAGGGCATAGTAAAGGGGGCGCGCAAGATCCAGCTCGCGGGCGCGCGCCGCCAGCGCCTGCCAGAAACCGGCATCCTGGCCGAAATGGCGCAACAGGCTGTCCAGATCCGCAATATCGCGCAGGCCGCCAGTCAGGTCCTCGTTGAGGAACAGGTGGGCGGCGCTGTGCAGCACCATGTCGGGGGGTGCGAGTATGCGCAGGCGTGAGTCCCCCTCGACCGGCCGCGAGGCCGCCAGCAACTTCGCGCTATCGGGCTTCAGGCGCGCGGTCGTCGGCACGATCGCGTGGTGTACGTCGAGGACCGTTTGCCGGGTGACGTGAAGCATCGGTGGCAGCTCGTGCATCCAGCGCCGGTAGTAGCGCTGGTCGTACGGATCATGGTGGGTCGTCGCCCAGCCATGCAGCATCAGCGCGGCTTCCACTTCGGGGATGGCGGCCTCGGGGACCAGGATATCGACGTCCGAGAAGACGCGCCCGCGCGCGGCGGGTAGCCCGGCAAACAAATAGGCTGCGCCTTTGAGCAGGACGATGTCGACTCCGGTTCGGGCAAGCGCCTTGCCGATATACGCCACCTCGCGTCGCACCGCTTCCGCCTGCGCTTGCGAAACCACGCGCGCTGCCTCCAGATGCGCGCGCGGGGCTGCCGGGACGTCGTCCAGCAGCCCCTGCTCGTCGAGGAGCACGGCAAGGCGCGAGATCAGGTTCGCCCTGCGTGCCTGGCGAATCAGCGCTTCCCACTGCGCGAGGGTCCATCCTGGCAGTGCCCGCGGGTCGCGCAAGGCGATGCTGACGGGGTCCGGGCGGGCGACGATCATGCGCTTGTCGCGAGCCGGTCGTACAGCTTGACCGCCTCTTCGAGGTCGCCGTACGCGAATTCGTAGCAGTCGGCGGCGTCGATCACTTGCGCCAGCGTTTCGAAGCCTTTGCGCCCGTGCAGGTTGTAGTTGAAAGCGCTGTCGACCAGTTGCATGAACGCGCGTCCCTTCGGCAGGCGTTCCAGGTTGGCGGGTGCGCCGGCCTGGTAGCGGGGCATGACGATCCAGCGCGGGCGCGCCGGCTCGGCCGCGCGCCGTACGCTATCGACTGGCGCCTTGACGTGGGCAACCGAGCCTTTCAGGGTGTCGCGCACGGTCGGCCCCAGCACGGCATCGGGCGAAAAGCGCCGGATCACCTCGATGGAGGCGTTCTTCAGACTGATCGGGCGGGGCAGCGGCATGATGTGCGCCGTCAGCGGGTCGATCAGCGCGAGCTCGTCGGACAGCAGCCGCCAGCCGCGGCTCACGAGGCCTGCGCACAAGGTGCTCTTGCCCGATCCGGGCGGGGCGGGAAGTATGAGCGCGCGGCCCGATCGCTCGACGACCGCGGCGTGGAGGACGAGGTACTGGTGACAGTGGGCCGAGACGCACCAGTTCAGTCCCCACTCCAGGATCGGAAAGGCCTGATCGGCAGGCAGCGGGAGGAACGGCGGCGCGCCGTCGAACTGGAATGTGACTTGAGGCTGCAGCCAGCGCCTGATGTTGCGCGGCGGGGCCAGGCGCACATGAAAGTCGGCGAAGCCTCCGGGCTCCTCGAGCGGGTGATCGGCATAGTGCAGCGCAATCCCTTGGGCGACCTTCGGCATCCGGGAGCGAATTTCCGTGACGACTGGACCCGTGCGCACCCGCAGGCCCGCTCCGGCCAGACGACGCGCCAATTCCTTCTCCGGCAGGTCCGCAACGATCAAGGTCGTTCCGGCTCCGCCAAGCCGAGCCGCCGGAATTCGGACAGGATGGCTTCGATGGCGGAGAACCATGCCGATGTCTCGTCCGCACCAGCTTCGTCTTGCAGGCGTGCCACCAGATCGGGGATGCTCATTCCGGCGTGCGCTTCGGAGAGCGCCCGAAGAACGTGCCCCGCCAAGGGCTCCAGCAGGTGGGTGCTGCCGCTGCGGGCGTCTCGGACCACCAGGTCGCCATCCAGCTCGCGCCAGATTAAATCGCTACGGGGAACAGTGTGCCAGCGCAATGCGGATACCGACAAGCGACGCGCTTCCGCCGACGCGGGAACAGCTTACGCCGTGCCCTGTCCGAGTGCTACAGGGGCTGGGTTGACAGGAGATAAGTAACGATATCGTCGTGGTACCACTTCACGCCGGCCGTGGGCTCGAAATAGCCGACTGTGCCGCCGCCGGTATTGATGTACTCGCTCCAGATGCCTTGCAGCACGGGGACGGTCAGCACCGGAGTCCACCCGGCCGCGACATTGAGCACCGCGGCGACGATGTGCCGGCCCACGTCATTCGGAGGTCCGCCCTGCATTCCCAAAACTTCCAGAAACGTTGTTGCGGATGGATACGGCGACGTGACCGCGTAGAACACGTCCGTGAATTTGGTGGCCGGGTGGCCGCCGGGACCCGAAACGGTGGTGGGGTAGTAAGGGGGGACCCACGAACTGAAGTGCTGTTGTTGCTTCCAGTATCCGGGCGTGCGGCCACTACAGTAGGAAGGTGTCCCGTGCTGGCTCGTCGGCATGGAAACGAAGCCCGAGGGGGTGAAACATTGGCCGTTACGACCACCCCCGACCGTCGTCCAGTGCGTCCCGCCGAGGACCGGCCGACTGGTCAGAGTGAGCAGCACCGGCGCTGCGCCAAGCGCACCTCGAAGCAGCCGACGCCGGTTGCGCTTGCGGTTGGCGTCAGCATCGGACGGCGTGTCTGAGCTTGCGGTGGGCTTGTTCGAATTATCCATCGGTCTGTTAACCGTCAATTACGCGCTTTTCGGTCGGTATCCGCGATTAGGGGGTAGCTGGCCCGCCTAGCCATCTGAAGAGGATGACGCACATTCCGTACCATGTCGCCTGAGTGACTAATTAATAAGGAAAATATAATAAAGCATCGTGCCGCGCAACCAGTAATGTAAAAATGGCCGACAGCCTATGCTTTTGCGGCTCAAATACGCTGCGCAGTGAATCCTCATTCTACCCCCAGTGGATCTGTACCCAATCCGCCCGGGACGCTACGTCGTTGAACTCCATCAGTCACAACGGTTAGGCCCGTACATTGCCGGCAATTCGTCAGTGGGGTGCACTCAGTTTCAGCGACGCGGTGCGCTCGCCACTCGACGCTGGGCCAGGTCAGCCCCAACCTCAAGTGGGCCCATGAGGGCTTAAGGTAGTGTCCGGGAAAACGGGGGAAGCCCAGATGAACTCGCGCTTGCTATGATGACATGCGTGCATACACCCGCGCGGGGCAAACTGGCGCCATCCAGAAATGCGAGGATCTTGCTCGGCATGCAATTGCCGTTGACTCTGGCCCTGCTAGCGTTCGTCCCCGGGGGCTGGGCCAAGCTCCTCAGCCTCTTACTGTGTTGGGCACTGACCTTTGGCGCGATCACGAGGCTGGAGCTGGTCATTTATGCCTTAGTCTCGGCGCTCTTCTCGTTGATGGACATAATGGCCGTTCGGCAAGGGGTATTTGCATTCAATTCACCAGATTTCCTGGGGCTCCCGATCTGGGAGTTCTTCATGTGGGGGTTCTATATCCTCCATTGCCTGCGCCTTCTAGGAGGCCCTCCCCCGCGTGGTTCCGGCGTCACGGTCGTAGTGCTCGCGGTGCTGTTCGCGGTCCCATTCAATATCTTAAGCGACGCGTGGCTGCTTCTTGCGGCATCAGGAAGCGTTCTCGCGATTGCTGTGGCTTTCTTTCACGATCGAGAGGACTTGGCTTATCTTAGCTATATGATCTTTCTGGGCGCACTGGTTGAGTATTGCGGAGTTTGGAGCGGTCAGTGGCACTATCCTGGCGCGCCAGTCGGCGGAGTGCCCCTGTGGTTTGCAACGATGTGGGGCGGCATCGGGCTATTTATGCGACGGTTGATCCTTCCGTTGCTGCACACCGGTTCATTGCGCGCGAACGGACACGCCTAGGTACGCTGGGCGCGGGCGCGACGCGGTGCTAGAGTGGAGGCGATGAGTCTGGACGAGGCACTTCTCGCGTGGCGAAAGGCGCTGGGAAATGACGCCGTTATCGACGGCAAGTTGGCCCCTGCGAGCTATCGCGAGTCCACGATCGGTGCCACACGCTCGGTGCTTGCCGTGTTGCGCCCGCGCAGTGTTGCAGAAATCGTGCAAACCGTCGAAATCGCAGCGCGCTTTCGTCTGCCGCTCCATCCGATAAGCACGGGTCACAACTGGGGCTACGGTACCGCTCTCGCAGTCGCGAACGAGTCGGTGGTTGTGGATCTTTCCCAGATGGGCGGTATCCGTGATTTCGACGAGGATCTAGGCGTCGTCACCGTCGAGCCGGGCGTCACACAGAGTGCACTTGCCGAGTTCTTGCGCCAGCGCGATGCTCCGTTCCTGGTCCCGGTGACAGGCGCGGGGCCGTCGTGCAGCATTCTCGGCAACGCGCTCGAGCGCGGGTACGGCATCACACCGATTTCGGACCACGCTTCGTCGGTCATGGCCATTGAAGCGGTGCTACCGGACGGCAGCATCTTTCGACCGGTGTTCGCCGATCTCGGCGCTCCGGAGGCGGCACGCGTTTTCCGGTGGGGAATCGGCCCATACCTCAACGGCCTTTTCCTGCAGGGCGGTTTTGGAATCGTCACCAGCATGACGGTCGCGCTAGCCAGGCGTCCGGAGGTGATGAAGGCTTTCGTAATGAGTGTGTCCGAGGACGTGACGCACGAGCAACTCATCACCGCGATCCGCCAGATATTGCGCCTCTTCCCCAGCACCGTAGGCGGCATTAACTTGATGAACGCGCACCGCGTGCTGGCGATGAGCGCGCCTTACCCGCGCGCGCGGCTCGGCGCCGACGGCCTGATTCCCGACGCCGTGATCGAGGAATTGCGCCGCGACAGCGAGATCGGCCGGTGGAACGTCTATGGGACGCTCTACGGCACCCGAGGGGTCGCCGCGGCGGCGCAGTCCGAGATCAAGCGCCTGCTCAAGCCCCTTGCGGCCCGGCTGCTGTTCGTGTCCCGGCCGATGGCGAACACGATACGCAAGATTGCGGGCCGGCTGCCGGCAGGGATGCGCCGGCGTTTCGGCCCGGCGGCGGAGACTCTCGCTTCGTCGCTCGAGCTGGTGGTTGGCGAGCCGAACGAAACGGCGCTGCCGTTGACGTATTGGATGTCGGACACTCGGCCTGACGCGGGAGCCGGCCTCGACCCCGCGCGCGACGGCTGCGGGCTGATCTGGTACTCGCCCATCGTGCCGATGCGGCCCGAAACGGTGCGGCAGTACCTCGACTTCCTCGTACCGACGATGCGCAGGCACTCGCTCGAGCCGTTGGTTACGCTCACGAGTGTGTCCGAGCGCTGCTTCGACAGCACCGTGGCGCTGATATTCGATCGCGGTTCCGAGGCGGCGACGCGGCGCGCGCAGGAGTGCTACATGGAGCTTCTCGAGGAGGGCTGTCGCCTGGGTTTCGTACCTTACCGAGTGTCTGTCGAGGCTATGCGATGGCTAACTGGGCGGCCATCGGCACACTGGGATCTGGCTGACCGGCTCAAGAAAACGGCCGACCCGCTCGGGATCATCGCACCGGGACGGTACTCGCGCGCGCCGCACAGCCGGTCGGGGTGACTGTCAGCGATACTCGTAACGCTAACCGAGTAGCCGTACCGCGAGTGGTGAAGTGATCCCCGAAATAAAAAAGCGGCCCCCGAAGGGGCCGCTCGTCATGGGCCTTGAACCTTGTCGCTGTCTATTGCCTTTGCCGGCGACGGATGAGTCCCATCCCGAGCAGGCTCAGGCTCAGGCCGAACAGCGCGAGGCTTCCAGGCTCCGGAACCGTAAATCCGCGCACCGGATCCTGGCTCGTCGCTCCGATAACAGGCTGTTGGTCAGCTCCGACCGTGTTCCAGTCGGCATTGTAGTTATAGCTGTTCTTGAGCCTGATATCCCGTTGCCCAAAAGCCGTGTTGAAGAAATCGCCGTTCAGCAGATCCGTCCACGCGCCGACCACCGAGGTGTCCACGTTGGCGTACGAGTCCGCAAGGCCGGTGAATCCGGCAGTGCTCGGTACGGTGTTGCCCCGGATAAACACACTCGAATCAGTGGAATCGATTCCGGACGCGAAATCCAGCCTGGCAAGGAACGTCCCATCCGTGAAGTTGGTGAATGTGTTATCACCTGTTCGATCGCCAGGCACCGCAGTCGAGATGTCGGCAAAGGTACCCCCAGCGCTCGGGTTATCCCACCACAGGTCTATGTGACCTCCGGTCGAATCGAAGCAGGTCGGACAGCTCGCATTTGGCGCAAGCCCTGTCGCGCCCCAGAACATGCCGGTGATTTGACCAGTAAGGCTGTTGGTGAAAATTGGGACACCGGCGGAGTTGAAAAGCTGATCCGCAGGGATAACTCCACCAAGGTTTATCGTCGAAACCAGGAAGACGCCCCAGTTGCTTTCGCTAGCTCCGCTTGGCGACGAAATGCCATTGGTGGGGCTGAGTTGTTCTTGGTTATCGAATTTGAGATATAGCGGCTGATCGGCCGGCGGCATGTAGACCGCCTGCGCTGAAGCCGAAAACGCGATTCCGAGAATCGCTGCTACCAGTAGTGTTTTGGACACTTTAATCTCCTCAAAAGAAACTCGGCTCATGACAACAACCGCTGCACCTATCTAAGCACGGAGCGTGCCTGTTAAATAAATTGAATATAAAACAGTTAGTTAGGTAGAATTCCGAGTTGTGTCATGGTGAGAATAGGCCATTGATGTAAGAAATACCGACAATAATCCCGAGCCTGGTTGAGCTTATCTATCCGACTCGACGCCGAGGAGCGCAACAGCAAAGCGCACGACGCTGCCCGCGGGCGCCCAAGGCCCTTGCTGCATTGCAGAAATATCGGCGCTGGCCTAATTGCCTTTTTGCCATTGGTCATTGGGGCGACCAGCTGTAAAGCCTTCCGTCACGATGTGTCTCTGGGCGAGTCGACGCAGGCCTAGGTGCGTCACGCCCGAGGACGTCATTACCCCCGACCCTCGTGAAAGGTCAGGAAGGGGCGTAGGTTAAGTTTCAAACTGAGCCGAAAAACCGGAAAGGCGCCGCCCGCCATGCGACTCATGGCGCGCGATTAGAAGTTCCCTGAGTTCACGACTCATGGCGCGGTTCGTCGCCGGGATCGGCTCGAGTGCGTCCCCGAGACAGAGGGGGCCAGACGAACATTAAGACGGCCGATCGGTTAACCTTGAATCCGAATGCTGAGTCCGGACACGGTCCGTTTTTCCAATAGCGCGACGCTTGCCTGGCGAAACGTATTCCGCCACGGATGGCGCTCCACTTTGGTCGTAGCGACCGTTGCCTTTGGAGTTACGGCCTCGATACTCGCCAATAGTTTCGTCGAATGGATTCTCTGGGCGACGAGAGAAACCACGATCCACTCCCAATTCGGACATATAGAACTTACCAAGCGTGGCTACCTCCAGTCCGGAGGTGCGGATCCATTTTCGTACCTGATCCCCGAGAACTCGCCGGTACGAGACCTGCTGGAACATATGGATCATGTCCGCGTCATCGCTCCGCGAATCGCGTTCAGCGGGCTGGTCAGTCGAGCCGACGCCACATTGTCTTTTGTAGGGGAGGGCGTGCAGCCGGAAAAAGAGGCAGCCATGTCCGATGTTCCTGGCCTCGGGCGACCCGCGGTAAACATCGTAAAGGGCATGGATCTTTCAACTGAGAAGCCGTACGAGATCGTAATGGGAGAAGGGCTTGCGGCAAATATGGGAGTGAACGTCGGCGACACGGTGACACTGCTGGCCCACACCAAGTCCGGTGGGATGAACGGGATCGATGTACGGATTCGGGGAATCTTCTCGACCATTTCCAAGGTCTTCGATGATTCTGCCGTGCGCGTACCCCGCCGGGCGGTCCATGAGCTACTTCGCGTCTCAGGTGATCAACGCATTGTCGTGCTGCTGGACGATACGAATCGAACCGACGAAGTCCTCGGCCGCTTGCGCAGACAATTGGCCGGGCAACCGGTCGATGCCACGCCGTGGTACGAGCTCGCAGATTTCTATAACAAGACTGCAGCACTTTTCTCTAGGCAAACTGCGCTAGTAAAGCTGCTCTTGGCGATCATCATCGTCTTGTCCGTCTCAAATACCATGACCATGAATATAAGCGAGCGAGTAGGAGAAATCGGGACCGCGATGGCGCTCGGTACGCATCGGGCGCGAATCCTCGAGCAGTTTGTGATCGAGGGTGGGCTCCTGGGAGTTGTTGGCGGGATCGTGGGGAGCATCGGTGGCGTCCTCGCTGCGCGCGTGATTTCGATGTTCGGTATTCCGATGCCGGCTCCACCGGGTCAATCCTGGGGCTATTCCGCCGAGATGATGGTCACCGGGCCGATCATCACAAGCAGCATTGTGCTCGCTGTCATGGCGGCGCTTCTGGCAACTCTGTATCCGGCATGGAAGGCATCTCGACTACAGATCGTGAACGCGCTGCGACACAACCGCTAAAGGCATGCATTAAGTGCTGAATTTCGCGCTACGCAACGTGATCCGTCAAAAGTTGCGCAGTGCAATGATCCTTGCGGCGATCGCTTTCGGGGTGGCAGGGTTGATCCTGATCGGCGGATTCATCCAGGACATGTTCGCGCAACTGGCGGAAGCTACCATCCATTCGCAGACAGGCCACGTCCAGCTCGCGCGGCCGGGCTATTTCGGGGCGGGATCGCGCTCGCCCGAACGATTCCTGATCCCGGGTACAGACAGCTTGAAGAGGCGGATAGCGAGCTCGGGGGAAGTGCAGGATGTGATGGCCAGAATGCGTTTTAGCGGGCTGCTGAATAACGGAAAGACCGACTTACCTATAGTCGGGGAGGGCATCGAGCCGGACAAAGAAATACGTCTCGGCACATACATCGTGATCAAACAGGGTCGACTGCTACGAGACAAGGATGCCTATGGAATTGAGATCGGGGAAGGGGTCGCCAAATCGTTGCGATTGCATCTCGGCGACCGGGTCAATCTGCTGGTCACTACCGCGGACGGCGCCATCAACGTCCTGGATTTTGTCGTTGTAGGTGTATTTCAGAGTTTTTCCCGAGACTATGACGCGCATGCCGTGAAGATCCCATTGGCCGCCGCTCAAGAACTGTTGGCAACGAACGGCGCCAATGTGATCGTGGTTGCGCTTCATCGGACTGCGGACACTGACGCGGTTGCCGCGAAGATTCGCACCGATATCGCGAATGCGCAGCTTGACGTGAGGAAGTGGTACGAGATCGACGACTTCTACGGCAAAGCCGTGACCCTCTACGAGCGGCAGTTCGGCGTGCTGCGGCTGATCGTCTTGATCATGATTCTCTTAAGCGTGTCCAATGTCTTGAACATGAGCATATTTGAGCGTGCCGGAGAGTTCGGCACCATGAGGGCACTAGGCATCCGAAGCAAGCACGTCTTTCGGTCAGTCGTGTTGGAAGGATTTCTCATGGGGTTAGGCGGCGCCGTCGCAGGCTGCCTGCTAGGTGTTTTCCTTGCTTGGGCAATTTCTGCCATCGGGATTCCCATGCCGCCCCCGCCTGGTTCCAACCTTGAGTACATCGCTCGCATCCGCGTCACACCTGCGGTGGTCACCAGCGCCTTTCTGGTGGGGCTGGTGGGGACTACCCTTGCATCGGTATTGCCCGCACTCCGCGTGTCCCGCCTCCCGATCGCCGACGCGCTCCGTTCGCTAATGTGACTGCCTCGGCCATAGTCTCCCCTTATGCGCTAGGTATCATGGTTTGTCGTTTCTCCGCGACGGGTACGAAGTAACCAGATCGAAGGGACATACCATGCGAAAACCCGATGGAAGCAGGGAAATTTCTGTCGGGAATTCCCGACGGATCTCAAAGACTTATTTTTGAATCCCTTTACTAACTAGTTGACTTGGGGGATCATAATTCCCTGGCGCGTATCTTGCGGGCAGGTTTTGCCGGTGATCCCCGGCATGTAGAGGAAAGGGGCAACCACTCGCACGACCCATTCATGCATAGGTCATATGTGACAACATTAGCCCTTCCCGAACAAAGCGCGCTGCCCCTCGAGATCTTTCACAGCAGCCACTGGATCCATCCGCTTCTTCAGAATTCGCATTTTCGCCGCAACGTTCAGCTCAATCCCCGTTCAGACTCCGCGCCCAGCGCAAGCGCGGCAGCGTGCCGCCCCGAGGACGGCTTGCGCACCGTGCTCGCTGTGCTTCCAAACCAGCTTCAGGCAGCCGAGCAGTTGGTGCGCAGGCGCTATGCATGGCGTGGATACCATGTCGCGTTCGCCGACGATTGCGAAGGCGGGGGTCCCGGCACGGAGGGTCAGCCCGTGACGCTTCTGGCCGAAGATAGTGGCAAACTGCTCGGGACATTGACCGTGAGGCCGGATTCGCCGCAAGGCTTGCTCGCTGAGCAAGGCTACAGGGCGGAGATCGAGCGCTTGCGTCGCGAAGGTCGCCGCGTCGGCGAGCTGATCAAATTGGCCGTTGAAGAGGGCGTTGACTGGAAAGCAGCACTTGATGCTCTGGTCCAGTCAGCGTATCTCATTACCCACGTTGTGTACGCCCTCACCGATGTTCTGATCGAAGTCAATCCGAGGCACGTACGGTTCTATCAGCGGGTCTTCGGGTTCGTGGTCGCGGCCGGCCAGCGCATCTGTGCCCGTGCCGGAGCACCTTCGATACTGATGCGGCTAGACTTAGCCCAATTCGCCCAGAGATTGGAACTGTCTGCCGCTTAGGGCAGTTGCTAATAATCGCGGCGCAGCTCGACGTATACGCGGTCGTCGCGATTGAAGCGGCCGAAGAATCCGGTCACGGGCCCGGTGAAGGTGACGATGCCCGTCGTGAAGCGCCAATTCACCGCGGGGACCACGCTTAGGCTGGCGCGCACCATGCGATCGCGGCGGTTCACGCTCTGTATGACGAAGAGTTCCGGCTGAAACTTGGCGCCGGCCGCACCGCTGAGCAGCAGCGAAACACCTCCCTCGCGGCGGTCGTAGAGAAGATCCGGATCGTACTCGTAGAAGACGCGTTCGAAGTATTGGACGTTCATCCGCGTTTCTCGTGGAAGCGTGAAGTCGAACCCCAGGGCGTAGTCCAGCGTGTCCTGCGGCACCACTCCAGTCGGCTCCGTGAGCCGGGTGACGTTGTAGCTTCGGCCCGACGTATAGACCAATTCCGCCTTCGCGACGATCGATTCGAACGCCTTCGCGACCGTACCGCCGGCTTGCCAGATGCGATCGTGGCGCGGCGTGTAGGTCAAGGTCGGCGTCGGCGAGAGCGTTACCTCCCGATAGAACGTCGGGTTGATGTCGGTACTGCGATAATAGAAAGCGGAAACATCCCAGCCGCTCTGTAACGTCGATGCGCGCAGGCCGTAGTTGGTGTTTGATAACCGGTGATCCGGGAAGACCTCGTTGTTGAATTGCTGGCTGAAGCCGGCTGGCGGCGGAACCTGAAACGGGTAGAACTCCGCACCGGGCTTGCCGATGTTGTCGACGTCCGGGTAAGGCAGCCAGATCAGCTCGAGGTGCGACTTCTCGCCGAAGTACTCGGCTCGCGCCGCCCATTGCGGGATTCGAATGGTCTCGAAATCGGGCAGGATGAAGTCGCGCATGTCCCGCGCGGAGACCACGTCGGCGAAGAACAGCCCCACCATCTCGCCCCAGACGATATTCTGCTTTCCCAGGCGCAGGCTCAAGTTGCCGGCCCCTGTATCGATGTAGGTCTCCCGCAGCCACAAATCGAGGCGCTGGTCATTGCGCACGTCGGGAGGATAGAAATTTGACGATGCGTATACCGGGTCGCCGTCGACCCTGGCTGTGACCTTCCATTTCAGACCGCTGCCAAGACCGCTCGCGCCGCCCTCGGTACCGATTTGGGCCCTGAATACGCCGCGCGACCAGTGCGCGGGATCGGAGTAGTCGTACGCCGTGTAGTTCGACACATATCCGTGCCACGCGAGCGGCTTCGGTTCGGGTTTGGCCTCGGCGTCCGTCTTGGGCACTCCGAAGAGTTCCTCTCGAGAGAGCGCAGGCGCGGCCGTAGGCTCGGGCTTCTTTGCGGCCTCGGCCACCGGGGGCGTGGGCGCTGGCGCCTCCGCGGGCTTCGCAGGCGAGGGCACCGTTTCGGGCAATTGAGCGGCCGCGCGGGGTCCCCGGTAGCCGGGGGGGTCGAGAAGCGCGTTGTATTCGCCCGTCACCCGGCCAGTCTTCCAGCGAAGCTCGATCAGCATCTGGAGGATCGGCTCGTGAACGGGCCGGTTGGTCCTCAACCGAATGACGCGGCGCCCGCCACGGCGCTCGAGCGTCACGCGCACCCCGAAGAGCGCACGGCTGTATTCAACGCCCGCTGCTCTGAATGCAGCTCGGGAGGCGAGCCGCGCGGCAAGACCCCTTTCTTCGCCGGGCTGTACCGAAAGGATCTCAATTTCTGCGTTGAGAGGCCGGCCCAGGTACGAATGCAGGGTCAGAGGACCCAACTGGGCCGCATGCGCTCCTGGACTCGCCGCGCACAGAAGAAGTGCGACAAACCCGATGCGCCAAGATGTGCGGCTACGCCGCATGGGAGCCCACGCCTGATATCGCGGTTTCCGCCAGATCGGAACGCGCCTTCTGACGCCATTCGTCCCGGATGACCCATTTTCCGTGTTTGCGCACCCCAAGGAACCTGACTTCTCCATCCTCGATCCCGATGTAGTGATCAGCGAAGTCAATTACTTTCTGGTCGTGTGTCGAAAAGACGAACGTCGTGCCCATCTTCCGGTTGAGCTCCTTCATCAACATGAGGATGCCCTCTCCGGTCTTGTGGTCGAGATTGGCGGTGGGCTCGTCCGCGAGCACGATCTTCGGCCGATGAACGAGCGCGCGTGCAATGGCGACCCGCTGGCGCTGGCCTCCGCTGAGCTGGTTCGGGCGATGATGCGCATGTTTCGAGAGCTTGACGATTTCGAGCAGCTTCGCCACTCGCGCTTTTCGTCTCTTCCTGTCGATATCGCGCATTTGGAGCAAGGGATACTCCACGTTCTCTTCGGCTGTCAGGACCGGAAAGAGATTGAAGCTCTGGAAAATGAAACCTACGGTGCGCGCGCGCAGGTCGGCCAGCGCGTCCGGATTCTTTCCCGAGACGTCTTGCCCCGCCACGATGACCCGGCCGGCGGTCGGTACGTCGATCAACCCGATCAGGTTCAGCAAGGTGGATTTTCCGCTGCCCGAGGGTCCCGCCAGCGCAAGCAGGACGCCCGCGTCGACGCTGAAGCTGATGTCCGTCAGCGCTTTGACCTTGTGGGCGCCTAGCGGATATTCCTTGTACACATGCTCAAGGCGCACAATCTCCATCAGGTCCTTTCTTCCGGCGCCAACTTTCTCGAATTCCATGCTAGCTTATTAATTGGCAAAAGCAAGGGGGACGTGGATGCAAGCTGCTGCCGGCTTTCGCAGAACCGGACGACGCCAACTGAATTGGATGCTGTTTGCTGTAACGAGTCTGCTGTCTTGCGTCGCTCCTCCGGCGACGGCGCAGCCGGTGCAGCCGGTGCAGCGCCCGAGTCGGCCGAACGCGCCGGCGATCTCTGCCGAGGAGATTTTGCGTCGCGCCGACGCCGTCCGGTTCCCCCAGGAAGGATTCGAGGTTGGCGTCGACATACGTACCTCGGTCGATGGCAAGCTGACAAGCGAAGGGGTCTACAAGGTTCTTTCCAAGGGCAATGAGAATACGCTGGTTCTGACACTCGAGCCGGCCTCGGAACGCGGCCAGATCCTGCTGATGAAGCAGCGGGATTTATGGGTCTTTCTTCCCAGGGTATCGCAACCGGTGCGCCTATCGCTTGCACAGCGTCTGGTCGGCCAGATCTCCAACGGAGACCTTGCGCGGGCGAACTTCGTCGGCGACTACACGCCAAAGCTGATTGCCACGCAGACGGTCGACAACAACCTGCTCTACGTGCTCGAGCTGACCGCCGTGGACCGGGGGGTGACGTACCAGCGGGTACGCTATTGGGTCCGGCAAGGCAATTTCTGGCCCAACAAGGCCGAGTTCTTCTCGCTTTCGGGACGACTGCTCAAGACCTGCCGGTACCAGGAATTCCGCCGACTGGGCGGAGTGATGCGCCCGACGAAACTGGTGATGATCGACGCGATCAACCAAGGCGAGGTATCCACGCTCGAGTACTCGGACATGAAACTGCGCGAGCTCCCGGACCGGGTCTTCACCAAGGACTATCTCAAGCGGCTCCAATGAGTCGAGCCGCGCTAACGCGTGCCGGCCAATAGGTCGCTGAGCTTATCCGCCGGAATGGCATACGAGATGCCGCTCGGGTTGGTCAGGGCCGCTTCCTTGGTGCCTTTGACGAAAACCATGTTCACGATCCCGACGACCTCTCCGGTGCGCGGCTCGTACAGCGGGCTTCCGCTGTTGCCGGGATAGGCGGTGCCATCGAGCTGGAAGACAGGAAACGCGCCTGCTGCCAATCGGCGGATAGAGCGCGCATTGAGCTTGCCTGCACGGGCCGCGGGGATGACGATCGGCGTGATCGAGGAGATCATCGCGCGATTGGTCACCGGATACAGCCCCAGGACCGGGCCGATCGGGAATCCGGTGAACAGCAAGATGTCGCCCTCGCGCACGCGTTCCGAGCGACCGATCCGCAGCGCGGGCAGGGGCGGCCCGTCGATGCTGAGAAGCGCCAGATCGGCGGAGGGGTCGGACGCCACCTTGCGCGCGACCCTGATCTGCATCGAGTGGTCCGGGGCGCGCAGGGCGATCGCCATGACCTCGTACCGCGCGCTGTCGAGCGCCTCGGGAACCACGTGACTATTTGTTGCGACGAGCGAGCCGTTCCCGACGGCAAATCCGGTACCAAGGAAGCGGAATTCTGGATTTCTCAGGCGCTCGAAAGTGCCGACCGCGACGATCGACGGCTTGACCTGCGCGATCGCCCGCGCGTAATCCGACTGCGCGAAGCCCGGCACCGCCCGCCCCACCAGAATCAGAATCGCGACCGCGCAGCACAGCGCCCACCGCCCCGGCCTTGGACCGGCGGTTCGTGACTTGTCCGTGGCGTGCCCCTGCGCGCTCGGCGCGCGGCCCTGAGCGGTCATTGCCGGCAGTATATCCGCACGTCCGGTCGGGGTGCGTTCTTGCTTGTTAACCGGCGGCGGTAGCTGCCTTGGTGAACCGCCGCACGTACCAGGATAGGGCCTCTCCGAGCCCGCTCGACAGCGTGTGGCTGGGCTCGTATCCCAGGAGGCGGCGCGCCAGCGCGATGTCCGCGAGCGAGTGCCGTACGTCGCCCTCGCGGAACGGGCGATACACAGGCCGGACCGCGCGCAGCGAACTGCGCTCCGCACCGAGCAGGGAGCGGAGGATTTCGAACAGCTGGTTCAGCGATGTGCTCTCGCCGACCGCGACGTTGTAGACCCGGTTCAGCGCCTGCGGATCGTCGGTCAGGGCGGAAAGCAGATTGGCCTGCACGGCATTGGCGACGAAACAGAAGTCGCGCGTGGTTTCGCCGTCGCCGTTTATTTCGACCGGCTCGCCGAGCAGCATCGAGCGCACCCAGCGGGGAATCACCGCGGCATATGCGCCCTCCGGGTCCTGGCGGGCGCCGAAGACGTTGAAGTAGCGCAAGCCGATGGTCCTGAGGCCGTAGCAGCGCCCGAACACCTCGGCGTAGAGCTCATTGGCGCATTTGCTTACCGCGTAGGGAGAAAGCGGCCTGCCGACAACGGTTTCGATTTTGGGAAGTGCTTCATGATCGCCATATACCGAGCTGGAGGAGGCGTACACGAAACGCTGTACTTGCGCTTCACGCGCCGCGACCAGCATGTTGACGAAGCCGGTCGCGTTTGCGGCATGGGTGGCGAGCGGGTCAGCGATCGAGCGCGGCACGGATCCGAGCGCAGCCTGGTGCAGGACGATGTCTGCGCCGAGGCAGGCCGCGCGGCAGGTTTCCGGTTCCACGATGCTGCCTTCGATGAAGCGATGGCGTTTCCAGGCGACCGCACCGACTGCCTCCTCGACCTGGCGCAGATTGTCGCGATGGCCGGTGGAGAAGTCGTCCAGCCCGATGACCCGTTGGCCAAAGCGCAGCAGGGTTTCCGCGAGATGAGAGCCGATGAAGCCTGCGCTCCCCGTGACCAGCCAGGTCAGGTCCTTCCCGGCAAGACCATCCTGGATGCTCTCGAACGCTTTCAACGCGGACTCCTTAGAGACGCCACACTTCGATCCCGCGGGCGCGCAGCGCCCCGGCATCGGCCTGGCTTTTCACGTCGACGTAGATACCGTTCGGCGCCATCTTCGTCACGAAGTCCTCGAGCGGACGCTGCGTGAACTCGCGATGCGCAACCGCTGCGACCACGGCCGCCGCCCGGGGAAGGTCATTCCATTGCGTGAGACGGATGCCGTATTCGCGTTCCGCCTCCCCTGGATCGGCGACCGGATCATGGACGAACACCTTGGCGCCGAAGGATTGCAGTTCGCGAACGACGTCCACGACGCGCGAGTTGCGCGTGTCGGGGCAGTTCTCCTTGAATGTCAGCCCGAGGACGATCACGTCCTCCTTGCTCACCGAGAATCCCCTCAGGATCATGCGCTTGATCGTCTGCTCGGCCACGTATTTGCCCATACCGTCGTTGATCTTGCGGCCGGAGAGAATAACCTGCGGGTGATAACCGATGGTCTCGGCCTTGTAGGTCAGGTAGTACGGGTCCACGCCGATGCAATGCCCGCCGACGAGACCGGGGCGAAAGGGAAGGAAGTTCCACTTGGTGCCGGCGGCCTCGAGCACCTCGAGCGTGTCGATGCCTATCTGATGAAAGATGATCGCCAGTTCGTTGACAAGCGCGATGTTCAGGTCGCGCTGGGTATTCTCGATGACCTTCGCCGCTTCGGCGACCTTTATGCTGCTTGCCTTGTGCACGCCGGCCGTGATGATGCTGCCGTAGATTTCCGCCACGCGGGCCAGGGTCTCCGGCGTATCGCCGGCGACGATCTTGGTAATCTTGGTGAGCGTGCGTTGCTTGTCCCCGGGGTTGATGCGTTCCGGAGAGTAGCCCACGAAGAAGTCTTTCTTCCATTGCATTCCGGAATGCTGCTCGATGACCGGAATGCAGACTTCCTCCGTCGCCCCCGGATAGACCGTCGATTCGAAAACGATCGTGGTCCCTCTCTTGAGGTTCTTGCCCACCAGCGTGCTCGCGCTGATCAAGGGCCTGAGGTCCGGGCTGTGGGCGTCGTCGACCGGCGTCGGGACCGCGACGATGACGAAGTCGGCTTGCCTCAAGGCGGAAGGATCGGTGGTCACTTCGAGCTTGGAGGCCGCTCTGAGCTCCTCGTGGCTGACCTCTCCGGTCGGATCGACGTGCCTGCGGTAAGCGTCGACCTTTTCTCCGGAAAGGTCGAAGCCGATCGTACGGCGTTGCTTGCCGAATTCGACCGCCAGGGGGAGGCCGACGTACCCGAGTCCGACCACTGCGACGGTAGTCATCTTACAGGCCCGACAGCAGTGCCGCCGCCTCGTGCTGGACCGGAAGGCGGCTGTCGAGCTTGGCGAGCACTTCGAGCTCCTTGCGCGCCGCGTCCTTGCGCCCCGCCTTGATCAGTGCCTTGGCGAGATGGAGCCGGATTCCGTATGCGTTTGGCGCAAGCTCCGAAGCGCGCCCGAGCAGCTCCAGTCCCCGATCGCTTTGTCCGCTTTCGACCAGGATCCAGCCAAGCGTGTCCATGATGGCCGGGTTCTCGGGCGCGAGCTCCTGCGCCCGTTCGGCATATTCAAGTGCGTTCGGCTGCTTCAGCTCGTGCATGGCCCACGCCAGGTTGTTCAAGAACATCGGATTGCCAGGTTGCCGCTTGAGCGCGATCCGGTAACGTTGCGCGGCAGAGGCGTAGCGTTTTGCAGCGACATCTCTACCTGCGAGGTAGGACAGCACGATCGCGTCCTTCGGATGCTGCTTGATCCACTGCTCGGCCATCGTATCCGCCTGCGGACCCTCTCCGGCCAGATGCATGACCGAGTGCGTGCGCACGACGAGCAGCGGAAGGTCGAATTTCCGCACTGCGTCGCGATAGATCCGTGCCGCAGGGCCCCACTTCTTTTGCGCCACGTCGATTTCGCCTTCGAGCGCATAGCCGAAGGGCCGGTCCGGGTGCTTGGCTTGAATGGCCTTCGCTTCGCGCCTCGCCTCCTCGCTGCGCCCGGAGGCGACGTAAATCGCGGCGATGTCGCGCTCGATGTTCGGCTGGTCCGGGCGCAGGGAAAGAGCGGCACGAAGGGACTTGACCGCATCGTCCGGACGCTTTGCCGCCATGTAGGCTTGCGCCTGGTGCACGAGTGGCTCGGGCGAATCTGGAAGCATTCCGACGAGTCGCGCGAAGGTGGAAAGGGCGCCCTCCGGTTCTCCCGCGGCGAGCTGGGTCACACCCATCGCCTCGACGATCGAAGGGTTGTTCGGCAGCGCCGCTTGCGCGTCCTGGGCGGCCGCAAGAGCGCCCTTGAAGTCGCGGTTCGTCAAATAGAAATTGATCAGGACCCTGCGCGCAATCGGCGAGCTCGGATTGCCCGAAACCGCCTGCTTGAGGAGCTTTTCGATCTCTTGCTGGTTCGCGCCGGTGATGCGCAATAGCACTGCGAGACGGAAAAGCGCCTGTTCGTTGTTCGGGTCTCTCTGCAACACGGACTCGTAGCGTTTCTTGGCGGCTTCGGTGTTCTTGTCGCGCAGGTCCAGGCTCGCCAGATTGAAGACCGCCGGCAGATAGGTCGGCTCCAGTTGCACGGCCCGCTCGAAACTCGAACGGGCGCCGGCGAAGTCCCGCTTCAGGATCAGGGTCAATCCGCGCAGGTTGTAGGTGAGCGGATTGTTGGGTTGCTTCTTCTCCAGGCTTTTCAGCGCTTCGAGAGCCTTGTCGGGCTGGCGTTGGCGCAGAAACGTCGTGACCAGCGCCAGATCCGCCTGGTACTCGTTGGGATGGCTGGCCGCCAACGCTTCGAGCTCGCTGATGCCTCGCTCGCGGTCTCCGGCGGTGAGCCGGATCTCTGCCAGACGCGTCTGCAGTGCGGCGTTGTCGGGCGCCCGCGATTTTGCCTGTTCGTAATAGCGGACGGCGTCCGCGCTATCGCCGCGCGCGAGGGCGATCTCGCCGGCGAGTGTGAGGATAGCCGGATCCTGGCCGTCCATCGCCAGCAGTTGTTTGACCTCGGTCGTGGCGAGAT
>Ga0315540_10000410_pt1 | contig 24150 bp, 19 predicted proteins | sample SalMarSW160110MG_FD_203677 | JGI IMG/M metagenome (GOLD analysis project Ga0315540, IMG submission 203677) | Salt marsh sediment microbial communities from the Plum Island Ecosystem LTER, Massachusetts, United States - Salt Marsh Sediment SW1601-10 ...
GCTCGCGCTGACGGTCGCGCAGGCCAACCTGGCCTCGGCGCAGGCGAAGCTGTCGGCCGACAAGAAGGGCCTCAGTGCATCCGACAAGGCGGCGGCCAAGCTGTCGGTCACCCAAGCCGAGCAGTCGCTCAGCCAGGCGAAGGCCAGCAAGACCCAGACCGCGAAGCAGAACAGCCTCAAGCTGTCCCAGCAGAAGAAGGCCGTGTCGGCCGCGAAGGCGCAGCTCGCCGCCGATAAGGCCGCCTCCCCTCCGGTCTCCGCCACCCAGCTCGCGCAGGACAAGAACAGCGTGACCCAGGCGGAGAACAGCCTGGCCACGCTCAGGCTCCAGATCCAGCAGTCGAACACCCAGGCCGCCAACCAGGTGACCTCGGCGCAGAACCAACTCAAGTCCGCGAAGTACGCGTACCAGTCCAAGATCCAGGGCGCCACCGACGCGCAGATCGCATCCGACGATGCTGCCATCGCGACGGCCCAGCAGTCGGTCGCGAGCGCGCAGGCGACCGTCGATGCCGCCTCGCTCGTCAGCCCGGTCGACGGGGTCGTGGTGACGGTCAACATCACGACCGGGGTCGACGCGCCGTCGGGTGCGGCGATCACCGTCCAGTCAACCGCGTTCCAGGTGTCGGCCAGCATCGCCGAGTCGGACCTGCCGTCGCTCAAGCTTGGCCAGGCGGCCGACATCTCGATCACCGCGACTGGCCAGACCACGACGGGCAAGGTCATCGAGGTCAGCCCGATCGGCAGCAGCGGTACCGGCGGCGGCGTGGTCAGCTATCCGATCGTCGTCTCGCTGCCGACGCCGCCTGCGGGCACGGCCTCCGGGATGAGCGCCCAGGTCAGCGTGACCACCGCATCCGCCGACAACGTCCTTGCGGTCCCCTCGATCGCTCTCGTTGGCGGCAGTGGCAACTACAGCGTCCGCGTTCTCGACGGCTCGGGCCAGCCACAGCTCGTGGCGGTCCAGGTCGGCCTCATCACGTCGTCGCTGGCCGAGATCCAGGGCGGGATCTCCGCGGGCACCGCGGTCGTCGTCGGCACGTCCTCGACGCGCCAGGGCACGTCCGCCGGGCTGGGCGGCGGGGGAGGCACCTTCATCGGCGGCGGCACCTTCCGGGGCGCCGGACGGTGACCGTCGCCGTGGACGCGCCGACCGAGGGCTGGGGCGGCCAGGGCTGGGCGCCGTCGTCGACCCCGGTGATCGAGCTGCGGGGCATCACGCGCGTCTACCGCAGCGGCCGGCTGGAGGTGGCGGCCCTGCGCGGCGTGGATCTCGACATCTGGCCGGGCGACTTCCTCGCGATCGTCGGGCCGTCGGGCAGCGGCAAGTCCACCCTGATGAACATCATCGGCTGCCTGGACCGCCCCACCAGCGGCGTGTACCGCCTTGGCGGGACCCCGATCGAGTCGCTCACCGACGACGACCTGGCGCGGGTCCGGGGCCGGGCGATCGGGTTCGTGTTCCAGTCGTTCAACCTGCTGCCCCGCACGAACGCGCTCGAGAACGTGGCGACGCCCCTCCTGTACCAGGGCGTGGGCCGCAGGGAGCGCCACGCGCGGGCGGAGGCCGTGCTGGAGCGCCTCGGGCTGGCCGATCGGGCCACGCACGAGCCCTCCGAGCTCTCGGGAGGCCAGCAGCAGCGGGTGGCGATCGCGCGGGCGCTGGTCGGCGAGCCGGCCCTGATCCTCGCTGACGAGCCGACCGGGAACCTCGACAGCGCCTCGGGTGCCGAGGTGATCGGCCTCCTCCACGAGCTCAACGCCGCGGGCACGACCATCGTCCTCATCACCCACGACACGGACGTCGCCAACCATGCCCGCCGGCAGGTCCACGTCCGCGACGGGCTGCTGCTCCAATGAGCCCGTTCGAGCTCATCCGGCTGGCCATCTCCAGGCTGGGGACGAGCCGGCTGCGGGCGGTCCTGACCATGCTCGGGGTGATCATCGGCGTCGGGTCGATCGTCGCGCTCGTCGCTGTTGCCGAGGGCGCAACGAGCGGCATCACCGACCGCATCCAGGGTCTTGGCACCAACCTGCTCACCGTCACGCCCGGCGCGACCTTCACGAACTTCACGCGGGGCGCGGCCGGGTCGGCCACGACACTGACGGTCGAGGACGCCGACGCTCTCGCCAAGCTCACGGGCGTGGCCGCCGTGGAGCCCGAGGTCGACACCCAGAAGACGGTCATCGCCGGGCTCCAGAACACGACCACCTCGATCATCGGCACGACGCCCGCGTTCCCCGCGGTGCGCAGCTACACGATGTGGCAGGGCTCGTTCCTCAACCAGGCGTCGGTCGACGGGAGCCTGCGGGTCGCGGTGCTGGGGGCGACCACGGCCGACGACCTGGGCCTCGACGGCTCCTCGATCGGCAGCTACATCGAGATCGGCGGGCTGCCGTTCCAGGTGATCGGGATCCTCCAGCCCAAGGGCTCGACGGGCCCGGTCAGCCAGGACGACCAGGTGCTCATCCCGATCTCGACCGCCCACCACTACTTCGTCAGCGGCGATTCCGTCCGCTCGATCGGGGTCAGCGTCGCGAGCGCCGACCAGATCGACGCCACCCAGGCCCTGATGACCGTGACCCTCGAGCAGCGCCACGGCACCAATGGCACCAACGACGACTTCTCGATCCAGAGCCAGGCCCAGCTGCTGTCGACGTTCTCGTCGGTGACCGGTCTGCTCACGCTGCTGCTGGCCGGCATCGCGTCGATCTCGCTCGTGGTGGGCGGGATCGGGATCATGAACATCATGCTGGTCTCGGTCCGCGAGCGGACGCGTGAGATCGGCATCCGCAAGGCCGTCGGCGCGCGCAGCGGCGACATCCTGTTCCAGTTCCTGGTCGAGGCCCTCGTCCTGTCACTGCTGGGCGGCCTGATCGGGATCCTGGTCGGCGTGGCGGCCTCGGCCGCGATCGGCGCCGTTGCCGGCTGGGGCTTCGTGTTCAACCCCCTCACGGTTGTCGTCGCCGTCGGGTTCAGCCTGCTGGTCGGTGTCGTGTTCGGGGTATGGCCCGCGCGGCAGGCTGCCCGCCTGGACCCGATCGCGTCGCTCCGGTACGAATGAGCAGCCACTTGAGCAGCCACCGAGTCTTCCCGGCAGCCCAGACGGCCGACCGGCGGTCTCCGTCCGATCCCGCTTCGACCGCTCCGCGTTGGCCGACGCCTCCCCCCATCCACACCGCAGCCGCCAGCAGCAGGAGCCAGCGATGACGACACCTCCGTTCAACCCTTCGAGCGACGACCCGGGAGCGGCCGGTGACGCCACCCAGCCCGTGCCCGAGCCAGCGGCGCCCGGGTACCAGCCCGGACTGCCGCCCGGGTCTGGAAGCCCCGCAGGCACCCAGGCCTGGCGACCACCCTCCCGGTCGGGTGAAGGCGCGACCGCCCAGCCGGGACCGCCGCCGATCCAGCCAGACTCGACCTACTCGCCCGGGGTGACCTTCGAGCCCGCTCCCTTCCGGCCCGTCGGGCCCGAGCCCGCCCCCGTGCTGGTTCCACCCGTGACCGGGAGCCGGTCGTCGGGCTCGTCACGCCTCCTCAACGTGGCCCTCGGGGTCGCGGTCCTGGTGGCCGCGGCCGGCGTCTCATTCGCCCTCGGCCGCGCGACGGCACCAGCTACCGCGGCGGCGACGGGTCGCCTCGGCTTCGGTAGCGGCGCCGTACCGAATGGCAGCTTCGCACCCGACGCCAACGGCGGCTTCCGCAGCGGCAACGGGGCCTTCGTAGGCCGGGGTGGCTTCGGTGGCGGCCTGACGATCCAGGGAACGGTCGCTTCGGTGACCGGTGACTCCATGACGATCACGACCACGAATGGCCAGACCATCACCATCGGGCTCGATTCCAGCACGACGTACCATCAGCAGGCGTCGGCGACGTCGTCGGACGTCCAGACGGGCAAGACCGTGATCATCGACGTCACGGGAGGGCTCCGCGGGGGCGCCGCCGAGGGCAACGGTGGTGCCAACAGCAACGGCACGTTCAGCCTCGGTACGGCCAGCGACGTCACCGTCGTCCCGTGAACGAGGAAGGCTGACCCAAGCATGCATCTGCTCCTGATCGAGGACGATGAGCGCCTCGCCCGCTCGCTCACCCGCCTGCTCGTGGAGGACCGCCACGTCGTGGAGCGTGCTCCGGACGGGCGGACCGGCCTCGAGCTTGTGGCCGCGCTCGAGGGCCTGGACGCCGTGATCCTCGACATCGGTCTGCCGGACATGTCCGGGCTCGATGTCGCCCGCCGGCTTCGCCGTGATCGGGTGGACGTCAGCATCCTCATGCTCACCGCTCGCGACACCATCAACGATCGGGTCACGGGCCTCGACGCGGGGGCCGACGACTACGTGGTCAAGCCGTTCGCCTACCAGGAGGTGGCGGCCCGGCTGCGGGCCCTCGCGCGGCGGGCCGAGCCGGGTCCCAGGCGGGCCGAGCCGAGGCTCGAGGCGGGCGCGATCGTTCTCGACGAGACCGCACGCCGGGTGACCGTGAGCGGCCGCAACGTGGACCTCAGCCCGCGCGAGTTCTCGCTGCTCGAGGCGCTCATGCGCCACCCTGGTCAGACCCTGACTCGCGACCAGCTCCTCGACCACGCCTGGCCGTTCAGCGTGGCGGTCACGCCCAACGCGGTCGACGCCTACGTCCACTACCTGCGAACGAAGCTGGGCGAGGCAGGGTCCCAGGTGGAGACGGTGCGCGGGGTGGGATACCGGATGGGCGACGGCGGATGGGACTGACACCGCTCGACGGCGACCCGGGACGGCTGCGAGCACACGATGCCTGACGGCCGGCGGATCGATCTTGCGGACGACGACGCGGAGCGGACGGCGCTCGCCGGCGAGGGTCGCCTGATCAGGCGCGTCCGGTGGCGGCTCGTGGCCTGGAGCGGGATCTCCACCCTCGTGGTGCTGGTCGTGCTCGGCGCGGCGCTCTACGCAGCGGTGGCCAACACCCTTGCGACCGCCTCGGCGGCACAGCTCGAGGACCGGATCGATCCGGCCGTGCGCCTGCTCCAGGGCACCGACACGCCGTTCCGGCGTCCGGACCTCGGCTATGTCCTGGGAAGCGGCAACACGTTGCTCTACCTGTTCGATGCCAATGGCCAGCCGGTCCAGTCCGAGCGCCCGGTCGCCATTCCGGTGGGGCTGCCCGCGCAGGCGAGCCTGACCGCGGCGCAGGCCGCTTCCGGCGGCACCGACGTTCGGACCGGCAGCCTCCAGCTCAACACCACGACCGGCTCGGATCTGCCGGTCCGGGTGATGACCCAGATGGTCGTTGCCCAGGATGGCAACACGTATTTCCTCCAGGCGCTGCAGGACCGCTCGACCGAGGTCGCGACCCTGGATGCCGTGCTGGCGGTCCTGCTCGTCGGTGGCGTGCTGGTCGTCGCCGTCTCGCTCGGCTTCGGGGCGATCTATGCCCGTCGCGCGCTGGTGCCGATCCGGGAGTCGCTGGGCGCCCAGCGCGAGGCCCTTCGCCGCCAGCGCGAGTTCGCCGCCGACGCCAGCCACGAGCTGCGGACCCCGCTCACGGTGATCCGCTCCTCGGTCGAGCACCTGAGCCGCCACAAGGACCGACCGATCGGCGAGGCGAGCGAGGCGCTCGAGGACATCGATGCGGAGGTGGCCCACCTCAGCGCACTGGTCGACGACCTTCTGCTCCTTGCTCGCTCCGACTCGGACGCCGTCGCCCTGGAGCAGACGCCGCTCGACCTTGGCGACGTGGCGTTCGAGGCCGCGTCCGCGGTGGGCCGGGCGGCCGAGGACCGGGGTGTCCGGGTGCTCGTCGACCCGGAGCCGACGATGGTCGCCGGCGACACCGCGAGGCTCCGGCAGCTCGTGATGATCCTGGCCGACAACGCGGTCCGGCACAGTCCCAGGGAGGGCCAGGTTCGGGTGACGGTGCGGGGCGCGGGCCCCCTGGCCTCGATCGAAGTGACCGATGAAGGCCCGGGCGTGCGCGAGGAGGACATGCCGCACGTGTTCGACCGGTTCTGGCGGGCGCCGGGCGCGCCGAGCGGAGGGACGGGGCTGGGTCTGGCCATCGCGCACTGGATCGTGGACCAGCACCGTGGCCGGATCGGCGTCGCCAACCGCCCCGAGGGCGGTGCGGCGTTCCGCGTCGAGCTGCCGGCCATGCCGAGCCCGGTCGCGGCAGGCGAGGACGACCCCACGGCCTCCCCGGTCCAGCCGCAGCTCTAGCTCGGCCAGGCTCTCCTCGCGCCACCTGCACGGGCTTCCGGGCACGCGCGTCCCCGGCACGCATGTCAGGCGCGAGGGACCGGCCGCGGTCACGCCTCCCGCCGCGCGTGCTAGAGTCACGACGTCCTTTAGAGCCGGTCCCGAGAGGCCGGTGTACCGGTCCAGTGAGGCCGGCGAGGAGGCTCGATGCACGTGCGCATGTCCGCCTGCGGCGCTCGCCCGCCGCGGCCCGCCGGGATCTGAGTGATCGCCCCACCGTCTGTCGGCCATCCGCCGCTGCCGCGTGCCCGCGCGATCGTCGATCCGCGCGTCGGTGACGCGGGTCCGGCGCTCCTGGCCCTCGAGGATGGCACCTCGTTCCCGGGCATCGCCTTCGGCGCCCCCGTCGCCGCGGGCGGCGATCTCGTGGTCAATACCTCGCAGACGGGCTACCAGGAGATCGCGACCGATCCCTCGTACGCGGGTCAGGTCGTCGTCATGACCTACCCGCTGATCGGCAACTACGGGCGGTTGGAGGCCGACGACCAGTCCGAGCGGCCGTGGCTGCGCGGCCTCGTCGTGGCCCATGCCACGGCCGCCGTCCTCGAGGACGCGCGCCAGCTGGCGACGATGCTGCGCACCAGCGGCATCCCGGCCATCGCCGGCATCGACACCCGTGCCCTGGCCCGCCACCTGCGGGCGCACGGCTGCCTGCGCGGGATCATCACCGAGCCCGGCCGCACGGATCCGGTCGAGGCCACGGCCCGTGCTCGCGCCGTGTCGCGCTGGGAGGACCAGGACTTCGTGGCCGAGGTCTCGCCGGCGGCGGTCCGCGAGGTGGGCGACGAGCCCGGCACGCCACTGGTCGCGATCGTGGACTATGGGCTCAAGACCAACATCATCCGGTCGCTGCGGCGGCGTGGCGTCCGCGTCCGTGTCCTGCCCCATACCGCTCCGGCGGCCGAGGTCCTGGCAGCCGACGTCGCCGGCGTGGTCCTGTCGCCCGGCCCGGGGGACCCGGCACGCCTCGCGGGTCCGGTCGCCGTCGCCCGGACGGTCATCGACGATGGCCGGCCGCTGCTCGGGATCTGCCTCGGGCACCAGATCGTCGCGCGAGCCGCAGGCGCCGAGACGACCCGCCTTCGCTTCGGCCACCATGGGGCGAACCACCCGGTGCAGGATCTCGACACCGGGTACGTCCAGGTGACCGCGCAGAACCACGAGGTCCAGGTCGTCGGGGACAGCCTGCCGGCGGGCTCCGGCTTCCGGGTCAGCCAGCGCAATCTCAACGACGGCTCGGTGGAGGGGCTGCGCCACGCCGAGCTGCCGATCGAGACGGTCCAGTACCACCCCGAGGGGGCGCCCGGGCCGCTCGACGCGCTGGCGGTGTTCGACCGCTTCGTGGACGCCTGTCGGGGCGGCGCGTGACGACGCCACCGGTTGCCACCGCGCAGCCAACAGACCGGCCGGTCCGGGCCAAGCCGGCCTCCGTGCTCATCCTGGGCAGCGGCCCGGTCGTCATCGGCCAGGCGGCCGAGTTCGACTACGCGGGGACCCAGGCCTGCCGCGCGCTGCGCGCGGAGGGCGTGCGCACGATCCTCGTCAACTCGAACCCGGCCACGATCATGACCGACCCGACCGTGGCCGACGCCGTGTACCTGGAGCCGCTCACGGTGGACGCGATCGAGGCCGTCATCGCGCGCGAGCGACCCGAGGGCCTGCTGGCCGGGCTCGGCGGCCAGACGGCGCTCAACCTGGCGACGGCCCTTGCGGAGGCGGGCGTGCTCGACCGGCACGGCGTCCGGCTGCTGGGCACGCCGCTCGAGGCGATCCGGATGGCCGAGGACCGGGAGGCGTTCCGCGACCTGCTGGACCGGATCGACCAGCCATACGCGCCGTCCGCCATCGTCGAGGGTGCCGACGATGCGGCACGCCACATCTCCGCCGAGGTGGCCCTGGCCGAGATCGGGCTGCCCGCGATCATCCGGCCGGCGTTCACGCTGGGTGGCACCGGCGGCGGGATCGTCGAGACCGAGGGTGCCTACTGGGAGCGCGTGCGGTCGGGGCTGCGTGCCAGCCCGATCAGTCAGGTGATGGTCGAGCAGTGCCTCGTCGGGTGGCAGGAGGTCGAGTACGAGGTCATGCGCGATGCCGAGGACACGTGCATCGCGGTGTGCTCGATGGAGAACGTCGATCCGCTGGGCGTCCACACCGGCGATTCGATCGTGGTCGCCCCGGTCCAGACCCTCACCGACGCCGTCCACCAGCGGCTGCGCAGCGCCGCGCTCGCGATCATCCGCGCCCTGGGCGTCGAGGGCGGGTGCAACGTCCAGTTCGCGCTGTCGGCCGACTCCACCGAGTACGCGGTGATCGAGGTCAACCCGCGCGTGTCACGCTCGAGCGCGCTGGCCTCGAAGGCGACCGGCTACCCGATCGCCAGGGTCGCGGCACAGATCGCGGCGGGCCGGACGCTGGCCGACATCCCCAACGTCGTCACCGGCACGACCGTGGCCGCGTTCGAGCCCGCGCTCGACTACGTCGTGGTCAAGCTTCCCCGCTTCCCGTTCGATAAGTTCCCGACCGCCGACCGCCGGCTCGGCTCGCAGATGAAGGCGACCGGCGAGGTGATGGCGATCGACCGCACCTTCGGCGCCGCGCTCAACAAGGCGCTCCGGGGCCTGGAGCAGGCCGGAGCCGGGCCGCTGGGGGAGGACCCCTCGTGGCGCCCCACCTTCGACTACCTGGCCGCTGTGTACGCGGGCGCCGAGCCCGGCCCGGACGGCGAGGACGGCGGTGCCGGCGCGGACGGCGGTGCCGGCGCGGGGTTGGGGCGAGACGAGGACGCGGTGATCCGCTGGATCGACGAGCACGGCGAGGCGTGCGAGAGCACGCGCTTCGCCCAGCGCTCGGCCGCGCCCATCGTGCTCCGCCGGTTCCTGGAGCCCTCCGACTCGCGGCTGTGGCGGATCCTGGGGCTGCTCCGCCGGGACGTGCCGCAGGAGGTCATCCGCCGAACGACCGGCATCGCGGCCTGGTTCCTGGCCGAGATGGGCCGCAACATCGAGCTCGAGCACGACGTGCGCGCGATCGGTGGCCGGCTCGCCGATGTCGATGATGCGGAGGGCGCGACGCTGCTCGCGACCGCCAAGCGTGCCGCCTTCGCCGATCGCGACCTGGCGATCCTGGCCGGCCTGCCCGAGACGGCCGTGCGCGACGCGCGATCCGCCCTCGGTCTCGAGCCCGGCTACGCGATGGTCGACACCTGCGCTGCCGAGTTCGCGGCCGAGACGCCTTACTTCTACTCGACCTACGCCTCGGCCGGGTCGCCGCCCGAGGCGCCGCGGGTCGAGCGGCCGGGCGCGCTCGTGATCGGCAGCGGTCCGGTGCGGATCGGGCAGGGTATCGAGTTCGACTACTGCGCCGTCCAGGCCTCCGAGGTGCTCCGTCGGGAAGGTTGGAGCGCGGTCATGGTCAACTCCAACCCCGAGACGGTGTCGACGGACTTCGACGCCTCGACCCGTCTCTACTTCGAGCCCCTCGATCCCGAGAGCGTGCTCGGCATCCTCGAATTCGAGGCCGACCCGGTGCGGGGGATGCTGCCCGCGGTGGTCGCCTTCGGCGGCCAGACTCCGCTCAACCTCGCCGCACCCCTGGTCGCGGCCGGCGCTTCGCTGCTGGGATCCAGCCTCGAGGCGATCGACCAGGCTGAGGAGCGCACCCGGTTCTCTGCGCTGCTCGACCGGCTGGGCATCCCGCAGCCCGAGGGCGGCATGGCCGAGTCGATCGAAGAGGCGCTCACCCTCGCCGAGCGGATCGGGTACCCGGTCATCGTCCGGCCGTCGTTCGTCATCGGTGGCCTGGCCATCGACTTCGCCTACTCGCCCGAGGACCTGGTCCGTCACCTGGCCGCGGCCGCGGTCGTCGACCCGGACCGGCCCGTCCGGATCGACCGGTTCCTCGAGGGGATCGAGGTCGACGTCGATGCCATCTGCGACGGCGCCGAGGTGCTCATCCCGGGCCTGCTCGAGCACGTGGAGCGGGCCGGCGTCCACTCTGGCGACTCCATCGCCTGGTACCCGCCCCAGAACGTGTCCGAGGGCGATCGCGAGCTGATCGTCGCGACGATGGAGCGCATCTGCCTGGCGCTCGGCGCGGAGGGCCTGGTCAACGCCCAGTTCATCGTCCGGGACGACGGCGTGTACCTGATCGAGGTCAACCCGCGGGCCTCACGAACCGTGCCGTTCCTGTCCAAGGTCACCGGGGTCCCGATGGTCGAGCTGGCGGTCAGGATCGCGCTCGGTCGGAGCCTGCGCGACCAGGGCTGGACGGGCGGCCTGCGTCCGCCGCCGCCGTTCGTGGCCGTCAAGTCGCCGGCCTTCTCGACGGCCAAGCTCAAGGGTGTGGACCCGTCCGTCGGGCCGTTCATGCAGTCCACCGGCGAGGTCATCGGCATCGCCGATGATCCGCGGGTCGCGATGGCCAAGGCGCTCACGGGGGCCGCGCTGATCCCGCCCCGCGCCGGTGAGGGCGACCCGCCGCTCGCGCTGCTGTCCATCGCCGATCGCGACAAGTGGGGCCTGCTGGACGTCGCCCGGGCCCTGCTGCGCGCCGGCTACCGGCTGGCCGCGACTGCCGGCACGCGGGCGCATCTGGAACAGGCGGGCATGGTGGGCATCGCACCGGTCGCGAAGCTCGGTGCGAACCCGGTGGGTGACGAGGTGGGGATCCTGGACCTCATCGCATCCGGGGACGTTCGCCTGGTCGTCAACACGCCCACCCCGCGCTCGGGTCCGGTCCGGGATGCGGCCGGCATCCGGCACGCCACGATCGCCGAGGGGATCCTGTGCTTCACCTCGATCGAGACGGGGGTTGCGGCCGCCGAGGCGCTCGATCCGGAGATCGTCGGGGGCATCGGCCAGGTGCGCTCGATCACGGACTGGGTCCCGCCGGCCGTCCCGGCCGCATCGCTCGCCCCGAGCGCGTAGGGGGCCAGAGGATCAGCGGGCTCTAGGGTGCCGTGTCCGCCGCCGGGGTTGCCAGGTTGGTTCCCTGGGTCGCCGGCTGCTGGACGATCGACTGGCCCAGCGACCACAGGGTGAGCGTGGTCAGGGCCACCATCACCACCGCCAACGGGACCTCGCGCTGGCGAACGTTCCGCGGCAGGGCAGGCATCGGTCCCGGGATCTTGCGATGGCGCAGGTCACGGGGCGGTCTGGCATTGGCCAGCGCCTCCATGTCGCGCTGCGCGGTCACGTGGCCCGCCCACGCGCCCAGCATGTGCCCACCGACCACGCTGGCCAGCTGAACCGTCCACACGAGCCCTGGCGGCAGCCAGCCCGAGTTCACGGTGTAGAAGGCCGTGCCGAACAGATCGGCGCCGGTCTGGAGGGGGTCGGAGATGGCGATCACGATCCGCTGGCCGTCGATCGCGAGGTAGGTCAGGTAGTGGGCGACGAGGTAGCCGACGGCGATCGGGACCAGCCCGGCGCCGATCGCCCCCGGGCTCACGAGGCGTGCCACGATGACCGCGGCCCCTGCGATCAGGCCCAGGAAGGCGAGCAGCAGCAGCGTCTTGGGGCCGGCAGCCGGCGCTCCGAACACGGCCCCGAACGGCACCGTCTGGCTGAGCCCGTCGAACAGGATCGAGCCGACGCCGATCGCCACCAGGATGATCCGCGGGATCTCCCAGCTGGCATCGAGCAGGCCGCTCGCGAACGGTCGGCGCACGGCTACCGTGACGTCCACCGCGTCGGGATCGAGCTCGTCAAGCGTGTCGGGATCGAGCGCCTCGGGGGGATCGGCGGTCTCCGCGGTTTCGACGGCCGGGACGACTCCGTAGGGTGCCAGCCGGTTGAGGGTCCGGAACCAGACCGTGAACGTCTCACCCTGGGCGCGCCATTGGTCGCGGCCGAACTGCGCCATCATCGCGAGCGTCAGCAGGGTGTAGCCCGCAAGCACGACGCTGAGCGTGGCGTTGCCGGCCAGGGCGACCAGCTCCAGCCAGGTGAAGAAGGCCAGCCCGGCCGCCGCTGGCCAGAGCCGGATCGCCTCGGGTATCTCGGACACCGCCCAGCCGCGCACCCCGACCAGACGAAGGCACCAGGCAAGGATGTCGTGGATGGTGACGAACGGGTCGAGCCACTCCCAGATCGGACCCACGAGGGCTGACACCGCAGCGACGCCAACCCACCCGTACACCCACAGGAACAGCGTTGCCACCGCGGCGTCCGACGAGCCACCTGCGATGCCCTGGGCGATGATCCAGACCCAGCCGACCAGCCCGACCGCACGCAGCACGAGACGCAGGACCGCCGGGACGCGGACCAGGCGCCCGGGCGGTGCCGCGGCTGCGCGCATGTCTCGGGCCAGGACGAACACGAACGACAATGCCACGGTGGCGGCGGCGCCGGCGAGGTAGACGGCGAGCGGGAGGGGACTCTCGTAGACGGTCGAGAGGTTGTGTGCGGCGACCGTTGCCGGCACTGCGGCCACGACCACGGCGGCGGCGCCGAACCCCGCGAGCCGGGCGAGCGACGCGCTCCTCAGCCCGGTCATCCTCAGGCGGTGCGGCTGCGCCGGATCACGTAGATGCCGACGACTGCGACGAGGACGAGGGCGATGATGATCGGCAGCGCGATGTCGCCGTCGCTGGTGGTCGACGTCGTCCCGGCGTTTGCCGTCCCGGGCAGGCTCGAAGCGGCCGGGGATGGGGCGTCCGACACCGTGAAGGTCAGCGTGCCGCGCAGGATGTCAGTATCCAGCGACACCGATGTCCACTTGATCGTGTAGCTGCCGGCCCCGAGCGCGAGCCCGCCGAGCGACATGACATCGTCGCCGTCCTTGGCCGCCGTGCCGGTTCCGACCTCGGAGCCGTCGGGGCCGACGAGCTCGAAGTGACTCTCCGACGCATTCAGCCCCTCGCTGAAGCTCAGGGTGACCGTCGCCGGCGGAGTGGTGAGGACGGCGCCATCGGCCGGATCGGACGACACGAGCTCGGCATGGGCGGCTACCGGTCCGGCCGAGAGCATCAGCAGCAACATGGTGACGGCCAGCGTCACGGCGCGACGGGACGCGACGGGACCGGGCCGCGGGGCGCCGCGCTCGACGCTCCTGCCCTCGGCGGGGATGCTCACGGCAGGGGAGTCTAGCGGGACACGGGATTCACTGCCCGCGAGACGTCAGCCGGCAGTCGGAAACGGCGGCGGCGTCGATGGCGTGTGATGCGTCGCGGGCGAAGTGATCAGCCGCCGACCACTCGGACGGACGCCGCCCCGCCCGTCACGTTGACCGTCACCCGGTCCGTGGCCGCGCCGTAGCCCGCCGTCTGGGAAGGGCCGCTGGTCGTGACCAGCCCGGTGCTGGCCACCCGCGCCTCCACGCCGCTCGGGATCTCGAACGTGAAGGTCGCGGCCCCACCCTCGACGTGAATGGGGACGTCGCCCCGCGGTCTGGGCAGGATCACGCGCAGCTCGGCGGCGCCGATCGTCATCGAGGCGCGCGCGATGGCGATGCCCGACAGGTCGAGATCGAAGCGTCCGGCCCCCGCCTGGACGTCGAGCTGGGTCGGCACGCCGGACGCGACGCCGATCATCCAGTCCCGGTCACGCCCCCAGCCCCGGACCCAGGAATCGCCCGACGTCGACAGGCGGACTCGGGCGAGGTCGCCCCGGCGGTCGATCGTGTGGTCGATCGTGGCGTCACTGGCCGTTGCTTCCACCAGCGCCGCCCCGCCCTTGCCCAACCGGTAGCGACCCGCGCCGAGCCGCAGCAGCAGCTCGAGCCGGGATATGCCATCCGCGGGGACGACGACGTGCGCCGAGCCATGGCCGCGGGCGGGCCCGCGCAGGGCCGCGACCAGCACCACGGCCCCGGTGATCAGCAGGATCAGCGGCCACAGGATCCCCCAGTCGAGGCGGACCACGCCCAGGTTGCGAAGCAGGAACGCACCGCCGACCAGGAGCAGCACGACACCGAACACCAGCGGCCACCAGGCGCTGCCGCCGCGCGAACCGGTCACGACTCCCTCCTCCTTCGGTACCCGTGCACGGCATGGTCGCATCCGATCGCGTCCCCGGCGCGATCCATGGGGCACGGGGACGGTGGGCCGATGGCCCTCCCACCGTGGGTCGATGGCTGCCCTCCAACCGCCGCGCGACCGCCGCCGAACCCGCCGTTACGGGGTCGCGCCCTACAATTCGCATCCGACCCGCAGCTCGCATCCGACCCCCAGCCCGCCCGAGGACCCACCCGTATGCCCGTACCCGTCGTCGAGTTCAGCGACGAGCGCCTGGCCAATGGCCTGCGCCTGATCGTCGTCGAGGATCATGTCGCGCCCGTCGTGGCTGTGAACATCTGGTACGGCGTGGGGTCGAAGCACGAGGTCCCCGGCAAGACCGGATTCGCCCACCTGTTCGAGCACGTGATGTTCCAGGGCTCGGCGCACGTGGCCAAGGCCGAGCACATGTCCCTCATCCAGGCTGCCGGCGGCACGCTCAACGGCACGACCTGGCTGGACCGCACCAACTACTTCGAGACCATGCCGTCGCACCAGCTTGAGCTCGCGCTGTGGCTCGAGGCGGACCGGATGGGCTCCCTGCTCGACGCCCTCAGCCAGGAGAACCTCGACAACCAGCGGGACGTGGTCAAGAACGAGAAGCGCTGGAGCTACGACAACCGCCCGTACGGGACGTGGAACGAGAAGCTGCTGGCCCACCTCTACCCGGAATCCCACCCGTATCACCATCCGACGATCGGGTCGATGGCGGACCTCGACGCGGCCTCGCTGGACGACGTCAGGGCGTTCTTCCGGACCTACTACGTCCCCAACAATGCCGTGATCTCGGTCGTTGGCGACTGCGATCGGGCGCAGGTGCGGGCCTGGGCCGAGCGCTACTTCGGCCCCATCGCGCCCAATCCCGACATCCCGCCGCTGCCGGACCTGCGCCTGCCCGCCGTGGTCGGCGAGGAGCGGCGCGAGACGGTGACCGACCGCGTGCCCCTGCCGCGGGTGTATGTCGGGTTCCGCGCCCCCGTGTTCGGGGACCGCCGGCTCGACGCGCTCGACCTCGCCTCGCAGGTGCTGTCGGGCGGCAAGGGGAGCCGGCTGCATCGCCGCCTCGTCCGCGAGGAGCGGATCGCCCAGGATGTGGCCGTGTTCACGCTGCCGTTCGTGGGCGGGGCCTCCCAGTTCCTCGGCTGGGCAACCGCGCGCCCGGGGATCGACGTCGGCCGGGTGGAGGCAGCCCTGGTGGAGGAGCTGGAGCGGCTCGGAGCGGAGGCGCCAACCGACGACGAGCTCGCCCGGGCGAAGGCGCTGACCGAGGCCGACGAGCTGGGGGCGCTGGCACGGGTCGAGGAGCGCGCCGACCGGCTGTCGATGTTCGCCACCCTGTTCGACGACCCGGCGATGATCAACACCCTGCTGCCGCGCTACCTGTCGGTGACGTCGGAGCAGATCCGGGACGTCGCCGCCGCCGTGTTCCGAGCCGACAACCGGGTCGTGCTGACCTACCTCCCGGTCGCCGGAGGAGCGGGCGAGAGCGGGAGCGACGAGTCGGGCGAGGTGGCGGCATGAGCCCCCGGAGCGATCTCGTCGCCGACCGACCGGTCCCGGGCCAGCCGCGGAGCTACGAGTTCCCCACGACGGTCCGCACCGTCCTGGCGAACGGCCTCCGGGTCATCGTGACCCCGATGCCCGGCCGCGGCCTGATCTCCGCCTCGCTGATCACCCGGATCGGCGCAGCCGACGAGCCGGACGACCTGGGCGGCGCGACGGTTCTCTCGGCCCGCGGCATGACCGAGGGCACCGATGAGCGGGACGCGATCGCGCTGGTCGAGGCGGCCGAGCGGCTGGGCGCCTCCCTCCACAGCGAGGCCGGCTGGGACGCAACGTCAGCCGGCGTGGACGTGCCGGCCAGCCGCCTCGAGTCCGCGCTCGCGCTGGTGGCCGAGATCGTCCGCGAGCCCGCATACCCGCCGGCCGAGGTGGAGCGCATCCGGGACGAGCGGCTCACCGATCTGCTCCAGGCGAGGGCCGATCCGCGGCGCCGTGCCGACGAGGCGTTCGTGGGCGCCATCTACGCTCCGTCCAGCCCGTACCACCGACCTGCCGGCGGGACGACGGAGACGGTCGCAGCTCTCCAGGCGAATGACCTCCGCGCCGTCCACGCGCGGGGCTTCGTCCCGGCTCGTGCGGCGATCGTGGTCGCGGGCGACATCGATCCCGACGAGGTCGGGCGCATGGTCGAGTCGCTGTTCGGCGACTGGTCCGGGGACGTGGGGGGCATGACAGCCCCGATCGACGACGCCTCGGCCGTGGCGGAGCGGTTCGTCCGGGTCGTCCACCGCCCGGGCGCGGTCCAGACCGAGATCCGGATCGGCCACCCGGGTCTGCCACGGCGTCATCCGGACTTCCACGCGATGTCGGTGATGAGCGCCATCCTGGGCGGGCTGTTCAACTCGCGGCTCAACATGAACCTGCGCGAGGAGAAGGGCTACACCTACGGCGCCGGGGCCGGGTTCGATCTTCGCCGTGCGCGCGGGCCGTTCTCAGCCCGCGCCGCCGTCGACACCGACGCCACCGTCCCGGCCCTCCGGGAGTTTCTGCTCGAGCTCGACCGAATCCGCGACTCGAAGGTCACCGGGGCAGAGCTCAAGGCCGCCCGTGACTACCTCGTGGGCGTGTTCCCGCTGCGCTTCGAGACGCCCGGCCCGGTCGTAGGCTCGCTGGCCGGCCTGTTCATCCACGATCTGCCCGACGATGAGCTGGCCCGGTATCGAGCGGCCATCGAGTCCGTGACCGCGGACGATGTGCTGCGGGTCGCGCGCGACCAGATCCATCCCGATGCGGCGGCGATGGTGCTGGTCGGGGATCACGACCGGTTCGGCGGCGACCTCGAGGCGGCCGCGCTCGGTCCGGTCGAGGTCGTCCGGGACCCGGATCCGGCCACGACGGCGGACCTGCAGGCCGAACACGGCGGGACGGCGCGCTCGACGGGTTGAAACCTTTGCGTGGGACCGGGCCTCGGACAGGATGAAGCGACCACCAGCGAGAGGGTCGCCCACCTGACGGAGCACGAATGAAGCCCTCCCACCGCATCGCCCAATCGATCGCCACCTCGATCGTGGCCCTGTTCCTCATCGCCGGCGCCGCGTTCGCGACCACGGCGTTCGTCGGCGGATCGCCCGGTGCCGACACGGCCCCGGCCGCGCTCGACGCGACCGAGACGGCCGAACCGACGGAGACACCGGAGCCGACCGACACCGCGGAACCCACCGAGGCCAGCGCGACGGCGGAGCCCACCGAGACCCCACAGCCGACCCAGACCGCGGAGCCAGCCGGGACGGCCGGGCCGACCGAGACGCCGGAGCCCACCAAGGACGCCGCCACGCAGCACGAAGACCTCCCGTCGGCGACGGACTCGCATCACGCGACCCAGGCTCCCGATCAGCCCGCCGCCACCCCGTCCTTCGATGACTACCAGGGGGACCAGGACCAGGACAGCGGGTCGTCGAGCTACGGCGATCAGGGCGATCAGGGTGGCCAGGGGGACCAGACAGGCGACCAGGGCTCCGGAGATGGCGCCCAGCCACCCTTCGACAACGGCGGTGACCATGGAGGCGACGGCGGGCACTGACACCATCGGTTCTGCCGGGACCCATGACCACCGATGTGCGATGGACACCGACACGATCGTCGATGATGTCCGCGAGCGCCAGACCGGCGTTCGCGGCATCACCCGAGCGGGTGCTGTCCGCCTCACGCGGGACGGAGAGCGGGTCAACGGACCGGACCTGGATGGCCGTGCGAGACGCCGGAGCCACGATCGATGAGCGCCAGATCGTCGCGGACGTGCTGGCCGGGGACCGTGATGCCTTCCGTGCCCTCGTCGAGCGGGAGAGCCGCCAGGTCGTCGCCGCGTGCGCCCGGATCCTCGGGGATCGCCACGAGGCCGAGGACGTTGCCCAGGAGGCGTTCGTGATCGCCTACCGGTCGCTCGCCTCCTGGCGTTCGGACGGGCCCTTCGGCGCCTGGCTGGCGCGGATCGCCGTGCGCCTCGCGACTCGCCGGGCGGGGCAGCGCAGACAGGTCGTGTGGCTGGACCCGCTCGCCGCCGATGCCGACCAGCCCGGGCGGGACCGCTTCCGGACCTCGGGGGCGCACGACGCCGTGGATCCGGCCCACACGGTGCTGCGGTCGGAGCGCGACGCGCAGCTCCGAGCGGCCGTTGCCGCCCTCGACGAGCCGTACCGTGAGGTGGTGGCGCTGCGGTTCTTCGCCCAGCGATCGCTCAATGAGATCGCCCAGACGACCGATCGTCCCCTGGGAACCGTCAAGACGCATCTCCACCGTGGTCTGGCGCGCCTGCGGCGCTCGCTCGAGGAGTCCGACCGATGACCGGCCCCGGACCCGACCACGGGACGCGCCCGTTCGGCGTGCGCGACCTCGGCGACATCCCCGACGCGACGCCGGACGAGCTGGCGGCCGAGGCGAGTGTCGCGCGCGAGCTCGAGGGCCTCACCGAGCGCTCGGGTGCCGCTCCGGGTACGGACTTCGCCGAACGGGTGATGACCGCGGTGTCGCGGGAACCGACGCCGGCACCGGCACGCGCGGCCGGGATCGCCCTCCGTCGAGGCGCGCTCGCTGCGTTCGTGGCGTCGTTGCGGGACGCCTGGCGAGTCACGACCCGGTCGGGCTTCCCGATCGCCGTACGCGCCCAGGCGATGGCGCTCGTGCTGGTGGTCGCCGGCCTCGCGGCGGGCTCCGGCCTGGCGACGGCGGGTGCCCTTGGACTGTTCGATGCCGATCACGGCTCGCCCTCGCCGGAGCCCACGGTCGAGGTGCCGTCGCCAACACCCACGATCGACACCCCATCGCCGACGGTTCCGCCTTCCCCTTCCACCGAGCCCAGCGATTCGGCTGAGCCCACGGTGACCACCGACACCGAGACCCCCGAGCCATCGGGTCCCGAGGAGACCGACGGCGGCGAGGACCAGGGCGGAGCGACGACCTCGCCGACGCGCGCGCCGTCGCCCACCAGGACGCCGTCGCCCACCGGCACCCCGCCGGCGACGGCCACGCCTTCGCCCACCCACGAGCCCGACGACGGGGGCGACCACGGCAGTCCGAGCGGGACGCCCGGGCCGTACCCCAGCGCGCCGCCCACCCCGGGACCGGGGGAGGACAGCCTGGGCCTCGGCTGAGGCGCCCGTCGCGACCGGACGGCCGTTCGGGCGCAGCGGTCAGGCGGCCGGGCGAGGCCACTGCCGGGCTACCCGGACCGGCCAGGGGCGCTGGCCGGGTCTGCCCGGAACGCATTGTCCCCGGGCTGGTGGCTCGACCTCCCGGCGGCCGGGCAGGGTAGGCTGTCCCGGTCAGCGTCCCAGCCCGCGCACCGTGGCATGTGCCTGGGACCGGCCGAGCCGAGCTGGAGGTGGACGATGATCGCCGTCGTGGGCACCCCAGCCTGGTGCCCGGACGAGCCCGGGCGGGCGACCGGGCGGGCGTGCGAGATCGCGATCGCGGCGGCTGGCGCCGGGTCGGCGGTCGAGCTTGTTGGCCGCACCGGCGACGATGTGGCGGGCGATGCGCTGGTGCTGGCACTGGCAGGGGCGGGCGTGGGGCACGTGGCACTGCTGCGGGATCCGTCGAGGCCGACCAGGCTGGACGCATCGCCGGTGCCCCCGGACCTCACGGCGTTGGCGGAGCCTGAGCCCGATCCCGCCCGTCGGCCGGAGCCCGAGCACCCGCGTCTCGAGCCCGCCGACGTCGCCCTCGGTCTGCGCTACGTGTCCGCCTTCAACGTCGTGGTCGTGAGCGACGACGCCCCTCCTGACGTCGTGCCAGCGTGCATCGAGGCCGCGACCTACGCCGGCGCACATCTGCTGATCGCGCTGCCGGCACGCGACGAGCTGCCGCAGGATCTCGAGCCGGCGCTCCCCGCCGACGCCACGGTCATGATGGCCCCGGCGGCAGTGGACGCGGCGGCCGATGCGGCGTTCGCTCGCATGCTGGGCACCTACGCCGCGGAGCTGGATCAGGGGAGGGACCCGGATCGGGCGTTCGCGGTTGCCGTCGACCGGGTCGGCTGGGTCTCGGTCGCGCCCGGAAGCTGATGCGCGCCTCGTGAAGGTCGGCGCCCGGCCGGGCTCCGCACCGCGACCTCCTGTACAGTCGCCTGCGTGACCGAGCCATCCTCGTTCGATTTCCAGGCCGCGATGGCCCATGACGGGCCGCTGCCCCGCGAGGCCGCCGTGGCCGCCCTCGATCACGCCGCCGAGCTCATGGGCTCGGCCGATTTCGTCGATGCTGCCCGCCTCTATCAGCGCGTCATCGGGTTCAACGACCCCGGGATCACTGGTGCGGCGATGCTGGGCCTGGGCGAGGCTTTGTACCGGCTGAACGAGGAGGACCAGGCGCTCGCCACCTGGGAGGAGGTCACCCGGCTGCCCGAGAACGCGGCCACCTACCCGGCCTGGCGCAACGTGGCGGCCGCCCGGGTCCGGGCGGGCAACCTGGATGGCGCCCGGGCCGCCTACCGCGAGGCTGATCGGCGTGCCCCGCGTGACGACAAGGCGGAGATCGCCTCCCGGCTCGGCTGGCTGTCCAAGGAGCTGGGCGAGCAGCGGACGGCGGGACGGTACTTCGCCCGCGCCCGCGGTGACGCGGGCGCCTCCGCCGCGATCATCCTCATCGCGGTTACGACGATCGTCTCGCTGGTGGTGGACCTGGCGGGTCCGGCCGGCAACGATCTCGGCAACCTGCTGTTGATGGACAAGGTGGCGATCGCCAACGGGGAGATCTGGCGGCTGTGGACCGTCACCCTGGTCCACGCGCCGATCGGCCAGAACCCGCTCCACCTGATCTTCAACATGTACGCGCTGTGGCTCGCCGGCCCGTTCGTGGAGCGGATGTACGGCCGGGTCGCGATGCTCGCCTTCTACCTGCTGGCCGCCGCAGGCGGCTCGCTCGCCTCGTTCGCGCTGGGCGGGGCGCAGTACGCCGTTGGCGCGTCGGGCGCGATCTTCGGCCTGTTCGGTGTCCTCGTCGCCGTCCGGTTCGTGCATCGGCCGGTGCTCGATCGCCAGAGCCGTGGGTTCCTCGGCCAGATCGTCGCCCTGGCGGTGCTCAACGTCGCGCTCGGGTTCCTCGAGGCGGGGGTCGTCGACGTGTGGGCCCACCTCGGCGGACTCGCGACCGGCCTGTGGCTGGGCGCGCTGTTTGCCCCGACCAACGTCCCGACGCTCCGGTCGTTGTGGATGCGCCCGGGTCCGACACCCGGGACGATGGCGCCCGCTTTCGGCAGCAGCGGCATGCAGGCGCTGCGGCTCGCCGGGCTGCTGGTGATGGCCGCCGCGTTCGTCGCGCTCTGGACCCAGGGTGTGGCGGTCTGGGGCTGACGATCGATGTTTGCGATGCTCAGCGGCCGCTGGCCGCGGATCGCCGCCGATGGCACCCACCTCGCCGCCCTCGAGCAGGAGGTGGCGTCGTTCGAGCTGCCGGTGCCGGCTCAGCAGGCGGCGCAGGAACGGGTGACGGCCGCGGTGGACCGGTTGGTGGAGGAGGTCGTCCGGGCCCAGGAGGCCGCCGGGCTCGACCTCGTGACCGACGGCCAGGTGCGGTCCGCGGATCCGGGCGGCGACCTGCTGCGGGCGCTCCAGACGGGTCAAATTGGTGACCGCGGGCTCCTGGTCGAGTCGTGGCGGGCGACCAGCGCGCTGACCGATCGCGCCGTGGCCCAGACGGTCCCCGGCCCGTATTCGCTCGGCCGGCGGGTTACCGAGGGCCAGGACGAGGAGACGCGGGCCGAGCTCACGCTCGAGCTGGCCGGCAGGCTCGGCGGGGAGCTGGGCGCCCTGGCCGCCGCCGGCTGTCCGATGGTGCTGGTGGAGGAGCCCGCGGCGATCGCGATCGGCGCCGACGACACCGAGCGCACCCTGTTTGCGGACGCCCAGGCACGGCTGCTCGCCCCGGCCCCCGATCTCCACGCGATGCTCGTGATCGCCGGTGGATCGGCGTGGGAGGCTGGTGCCGGCACGATCCTGACGGCGCCCTACCGCTCGTACCTGTTCGACCTGATCGCGGGTCCCGACAACTGGTACCTGGTCCGCGCGACGCGGGGTGATCGGGGAATCGTGTGCGGCGCGCTCGACCCAGCGTCGAATGCGGACCAGGCGCCGATCCTGGACTGGGCGGCCAGGTACGCGGCGTCGGGCAACGGTCGCGGTCCCGAGCGGGTGGGCGTGACGAACGCGTCGTCGCTGGAGACGCTGGCCCCGGACGCTGCACGGGATGTGCTCGCGACGCTCGCCCGCGCGGCGCGGCTTGCCGTTCGGTCGCCGACCGAGGCGGTGGCCGAAGGCATGGATCCCCGCGCCTTCCCGACGGGTCACGGCCGGGCCAACCGGCGCCGTCGCCGGGAAGGCTGATTCGCGGGTCTCTGGCCCCCATCCTCGCCGCCCACGACGATCCCCGGCCCGCCGTTCGACCGCAGGGCGGGGGCCATGCTCTGCAACCTGGTTGCGCCGAAACCGTCACGGTGCCACCATCCGGCTCTCACCCGCCCGCGCGCCACCCCGTGGGCGCCCGACGACAGGCCGGCCAGCCGGCCGAACCGCCGGGCGCGACGGATCGCGGCTCGTCCGGCGGCCCAGCGCGTTGCCACGGCGTTCGACCAGCGCGATCCACAGAACGGCGGTCGCGCGCCACTCCTGCGTCGCCACCGGCCCGGCTGGGCTGAGCGCCACCAGAATTCGGAGGGCGGGATGCGGCTCGAGCAGATCGTCCCGGGCCACCGTCCGCCGTCCGGGCTTGCGGGAGCCGTGCTCGCGCGCGATCTGCGGGTGGGCGGCGAGCGCTGGTCGAAGGGCCGGCGTCTGACGCCTGCGGACCTCGATGCCTGGGCGGCGGCCGACGCCGTGTCGCCGGGCGCGTCGCCGGTGACGGTCCTGGTCATGGAGCCGGGCGACCTCCACGAGGACGAGGCCGCCCTCCGGCTCGCGGCGGCGGTTGCCGGGGCGGGGCTCGAGCAGCGGGGGCCGAACGAGAGCCGGGTCGACCTCGTGGCCGCGGCCGACGGCGTCCTCCACGTCCGGGTCCGCGAGCTCGAGCTGCTCGACCGGATCGACCCGCTCGAGGTGTTCACCGCCTTCGACGGCTCCGTGGTCCGCTCCGGGCAGCTCGTCGCGTCGGTCAAGGTGGCACCGCATGTCGTGCCGGAGGCGACCGTCGAGGCCGGCCTGCGCGTCACCGACTGGGGCCGGCGGCCGATCGTCAGCGTCGCTCCGTTCGTGCCCCGCCGGGTGGGTGTCCTGGTCAAGGAGTCGATCCAGGCGGCGAACCGGGCCAGGTTCGAGCACAGCGTCCGGGCCAAGGTCGAGCCGCTCGGCTCATCGGTCACGGCGATCAGCTACGTGGCCGATGCCGTCGATGCGGTGGAGGTCGAGCTTCGCCGCCTGACCCGGCAGCCGGATGCCGTCGACATCGTGCTCACGGCCGGCGGCCGCTCCACCGATCCCGGCGACCCGTTCTTCGTTGCGCTCGAGCGGGTCGGCGGGCGCCTGATCCGGCGCGGTGTGCCGGCGCACCCGGGCTCGATGCTGTGGCTGGGACGGGTGGGGCGCACGGCGGTGCTCGGGCTGCCCACGTGTGGCGCCTACTCCCGGGCCACCGCCGCCGACCTGCTGCTCCCGCGGCTCCTCACCGGCGAGCCGCCCAGCCTGGGGACGGTTTCCCGCCTGGGCCACGGTGGGATCCTGACCCGCAGCCAGCGGTTCCGGTTTCCGGCGTACGCGCAGGATCTCGATGCCCCGGACGGGTGACTTGCCCACGAGCCTCGCCGCCGAGCCGCGTGGGCGGGCCCCGGTCCTGTCCGGTGTAGCATCGCCTCTCATGGATCCCGATCGGCCCGCCTCCGACACCGCCGCCAGCCCTGCCGACCGCGCGCCCATCGCGCCGATCGAGCGTCCCGAGGCGACCCG
>Ga0315540_10000413_pt1 | contig 24081 bp, 26 predicted proteins | sample SalMarSW160110MG_FD_203677 | JGI IMG/M metagenome (GOLD analysis project Ga0315540, IMG submission 203677) | Salt marsh sediment microbial communities from the Plum Island Ecosystem LTER, Massachusetts, United States - Salt Marsh Sediment SW1601-10 ...
AACCGTCGCTTCGCGCGCGACTACGAACAACTCACCGCCGTCGCTGAGACCCTCATCATCATCGCCGCCACCGCGACACTTATCAGGCGCTGGCCGTGACACACGCACTTTTCAAACACGCTCTAAGTTGCAAACAGTATACTTGGCTTCAATCTCGGATCGCCCCTTATTGACGATCTGGATGGAGGAAACGACCATGAAGACCATCGCCTATACCTTTGAGGCATTGATGCGTCTGGCCGTGTTCGCCGCCATCTACCACCGGGCCAGGATGGACAAGCGCACGGCCCGCGCCATTGCCAGAACCGACAGCCGTCAGGCTTGAGCCAGGATCCTGAACCTGAAACTGCCGCTGCGACGGGTCCTGAAAAGCGCGTCGCAGCAGTGTTTTCAAGGGGCTACGGCTTCAGCAGTTCCATCTGGATGGGGCCTTCGGCGCTACCATGGATGAACTGCTCCACGTAGGGATTTCCGCTCTCGTCGATGGTCTCAGCAGCTCCCTGCCAGATGATCTTGCCCTTGTAAATCATGGCGATGTCGTCGGCGATCTTGCGCGCCGAGGCCATGTCGTGGGTGATCGAGATGGTTGTGGCGCCCAGTCGCTTGACGCAATCGACGATGAGGTTGTTGATGACGTCGGCCATGATCGGATCGAGGCCGGTGGTCGGCTCATCGAAGAAGATGATTTCGGGATCGGCAGCCACCGCCCGCGCCAGGCCAACGCGCTTTTGCATGCCGCCTGAAAGCTCGGCCGGGAAGAGGTCGGCCACTTCCGCACCGAGCCCCACTTGGCCCAGCTTCTCGACGGCGATGTCGCGCGCCTGCTTGCGGGCCATGTTGTGGCCCTGGATGAGGCGGAAGGCGACGTTTTGCCAGACCGGCAGGCTGTCGAACAGCGCCGCTCCCTGAAACAGCATGCCGAAGCGGGCCAGGAAGCGGTCGCGCGCCCCGCCGGTCAGCCCCGCTACTTCCTCGCCGTCGATGCGGATGGAGCCCGCATCGGGATGCAGGATGCCGAGGATGCATTTCAGCATGACGGACTTGCCGGTGCCCGAGCCGCCGATCACCACCAGCGAATGACCCTTGTCGACCTTGACACTGAGCCCGTTGAGGACATGCTTGGGCCCGAAGGACTTGCGCACATCTGTGAGTTCGATATGAGGCTGGCTCACCGGGCTTACTCCGAGAACAAAAGGGAGGTCATGAGGTAGTTGGCCGCCAGGATGAGGATCGAGGCGGACACCACGGCATTGGTGGTGGCACGGCCGACGCCCTGGGCGCCGCCCTTGGAGTTAAAACCGTGATAGCAGCCCATCAGGGCGATGATGAAGCCGAACACGGCCGACTTGATGAGGCCCGACGAAACGTCGTCGAATTGCAGGAAGTCGACGGTATTCTTCAGATAGGCGCCGGAATTGAAGCCCAGCGAGCGGGTGCCGATGATATAGCCGCCCATGATGCCGATGGTGTCGGCGATGGAAACCAGCAGCGGCATGCAGATGACCGCAGCGATGAGGCGCGGGGCCACCAGATAGCGGTACGGATTGGTCGACAGCGTCACCAGCGCGTCAATCTGCTCGGTGACCCGCATGGTGCCGAGTTCGGCCGCGATCGATGCTGCGATGCGCCCCGCCACCATCAGGCCGGCGAGCACCGGGCCGAGTTCGCGGGTGATGCCCAGCGCCACAATCGACGACACCAGGCTTTCGGCGTTGAAGCGCGAGCCGCCGATATAGATCTGCAGGGCCAGCACCGCGCCGGTGAAGAAGGCGGTCAGTCCCACCACCGGCAGCGAATTGTAGCCGATCTTCAACATCTGATCGAGGATCTGGCGCGGAAACACCGGTGGCGTAAGGCCGACCAGGATGGCGTTCTTGAGGAAGATGAAGATACGGCCGGCCTCGGCGAACAGCGCGAGCACCAGGGCTCCGATATGGGCAATTGGGTTCACGGGAGGATGCAACTCTCGGGGCTGGTTGGCGGGCGGGGTTCAACGTTGCATCAACCGATATACACGCGTGCGAAGCGCGATCCAAGCCCAGTGAGGATTTCATAGGCAATGGTCCCGGCGGCGCGGGCCAGCGCGTCCACACCGATATGCTCGCCGATCAGCTCGGCCATCGCCCCGCGCCGCACGTCGCCTGAGGGTATGTCACTGACATCGACGGTAATCTGGTCCATCGACACGCGCCCGACGATGGGCGCCCGCTGCCCGCCGATCCACACCTCGGCGGGCTCATCGCCAGGCCGCGAGGTGAGCGAACGCAACAGGCCGTCGCGGTAGCCCACCCCGATCACCGCGATGCGGCTGTCGCGCGCTGCCGTCCATTGGCCGCCGTAGCCGACACTGGCGCCGCGCTCCACCTCGCGCACCTGCAAGACGGTGGCCTCCAGGCGGGCGACGGCGCGCATGGGATTGGCGAGGCGGGCAAACGGATTGCCGCCGTAAAGCGCAATCCCCGGCCGCGTCAGGTCATAATGATAGTTGCCACCAAGGAAGATGCCGGGCGAATTGGCAAGACTGGCCGGTGCCGGCGGCAACAGCGCGCGAAGGCGTTCGAACAGGGCTCGTTGGGCCTCGTTGCTGGTGGCTTCGGGTTGATCGGCGGCGGCCAGATGGCTCATCACCAGGCTCACATCGAGGCCCGCAAGCCGCAGCCGATCGCTGCCAAGCGCCTCGACATCGCGCACCATGAGGCCCAGCCGGTTGATGCCGGTGTCCATGTGCAGGGCCGCCTTGCCGCCGGGTACGGCCGCAACCCACTCGGCGATCTCCTCCATGCCGCTGAGCGCCGGGCGCAGGTCGTGGGTTGCATAGAACCGCGCAAGCCCCGGCATCAGCCCATTGAGCACATAGATGACGGCACCCGCGATGGCGGCGCGCAGCTTGCGGCCTTCCTCGGGCGTGGCGACGAAGAAAGTGCGGCAGCCTGCCTCCCACAGCGCCAGTGCGCAACGCTCCAGTCCGAGACCGTAGGCATCGCCCTTGACGCACGCCGCGCATTCGGCCGGACTCGAGCGATCGCGCATGTCGCGCCAGTTGGTCTTGAGGGCATCAAGATCGACAGTCAGCACCGCCGGTGCCTTGAGCACCGCTGGTCCGCTGTCGTCGGGCATCAATCGTGGAAGTCCGGCAGATGGTCGTCCTTTACCAGATTGCCGAACTTGGTCAGGTTGGGATTGAAGTGCAGTTCGACCGTACCCGTGGGGCCGTGGCGCTGCTTGCCGATGATCACCTCGGCGACGCCGGTGACACGATCCATCTGGTCCTGCCATTCCAGGTGTTCCGGCGTGTTGGGGCGCGGCTCCTTGCGGCCGAGATAGTATTCTTCGCGGTAAATGAACATCACCACGTCGGCGTCCTGCTCAATGGAGCCGGATTCTCTGAGGTCCGCCAATTGCGGGCGCTTGTCGTCGCGGTTTTCCACCTGCCGCGAGAGCTGCGACAGCGCCAGAATCGGAACCTGAAGTTCTTTCGCCAAGGCCTTGAGACTAGTGGTGATTTCCGAAACCTCCTGCACCCGGCCCTCAGCCGCGCGACGTGACGATCCGGCCAATAACTGGAGATAGTCGATGACCAGCAGCCCCAGTCCCCTCTGGCGCTTGAGACGGCGGGCGCGCGCCGCCACCTGGGCGATGGTGAGGCCGCCGGTGGCGTCGATATAAAGCGGCAGCGACTGCAGGGCTTGCGACACTTCGACGATGCTGTGGAACTCGTCCTCGGAGATCTTGCCGCGCCTGATCTTTTCAGAAGAGATTTCCGCCTGCTCGGAGATGATGCGGGTGGCAAGCTGCTCGGCTGACATTTCCAGCGAGAAAAAGGCGACCACGCCGCCGTTCAGCACCTTGGTCGTGCCGTCGGGCCGATGTTCGGCCTCGTAGGCCGCCGCCACCGAATAGGCGATGTTGGTGGCCAGCGATGTCTTGCCCATGGCCGGGCGGCCGGCGAGGATGACGAGGTCGGAGGCCTGCAGGCCGCCCAGCTTTTCGTCCAGGTCCTTCAGGTGAGTGGAGATGCCGGAGAGGCCCCCATCGCGCTGGTAGGCGGCCGCGGCCATGTCCACGGCCTCGGTGAGGGCCATGCCGAAGGGCTGGAAGCCCTGGCCGTACTTGCCCTGTTCGGCCAGTTCGTAAAGCGCCTGCTCGGCCCGCTCGATAAGGTCGCGCGCCTGCATCTCGACGGGGGTGTGGAAACTGTCGTTCACCACATCGGTGCCGACCTCGATCAGCCGCCGCCGGGTGGCCAGTTCATAGATGGTGCGGGCGTATTCCTCGGCGTTGATGATGGTGGTGGCCGCCGCTGCCAGCCGCGCCAGGTAGGTGGCGCCGCCGATCTCGGCAAGCGTCTCGTCGCGCTCGAAATAGGTCTTGAGCGTCACCGGGCTCGCCAGCTTGCCCATCCGGATGAGGCTCGATGCAGCCTCATAGATGCGCGCATGCACGGCTTCGTAGAAATGTACCGGCTCAAGGAAGGCACTGACCCGGTCGGCAGCGTCGTTATTGACCAGAATGGCACCCAGCAGCGCCTGTTCGGCCTCCAGGTTGTGGGGCGCCGAGCGGTAGGTCGCCTCATCGCTGCCGCCGCCCACAAGGGCAGGGCGGGTGATCTTCAGTGCTGTCTCCATGCAACTAGGCCTAGCGGACTGACGGCATCATGGCGAGTAACGATTTCGCCTGTCCCCGTTGTCCGCGCTATTCACAGGGCGACGCTGCATGATTGCCACAATTTTGTCAAAAGTGCTGGATTTCGGCCACGAATTGTGACTCACCGATTACCGTCGCCCGGCCGGCCGGTGACGGGACTGATTCGCCCGCCGAAGCAGCGGCTTAGGGCATCATTGGGCCCGAATGGACTTGAAGCGCGGACGCTTGGTGTCGATGCGGCGCAGGCGCTCTTCTTCTTCGTGCATGTAATCGCGGGTCAGCGGCAGGGCGAGCTGATTGCGGCTAAACTGGATCTGGAAGTTGTTCAACCCCTGATGCCGGAAGGCGGCCTCCGATCCGGCCAGGTAGAATTCCCACATGCGGCAGAAGCGCTCATCGTAGAGCTTTTTCGCCTCATCGCGGTGGTCGCCGAACCGCCGGGCCCATTCGGCCAGCGTTGCAGCATAGTGCAACCGCAGCACCTCGATGTCGGTGACGTAAAGGCCAGAACTCTCGATCGCCGGCAGCGTTTCCGACAGGGACGGGATATAGCCGCCGGGAAAGATGTAGCGCGCGATCCATGAACTGGTGACGTTCGGCCCGTCGGCACGGCCGATGGAATGCAGCACCGCGACGCCGTCCGGCTTGAGCAGGCTCGCCGCCTTGCGGAAGAAGGTATCGTAATAGCCGATCCCCACGTGCTCGAACATGCCCACGGAAATGATGCGGTCGAATTCGCCCTCCAGTTGGCGGTAGTCCTGAAGCTCGAATTTCACCCGGTCGGCAACGCCGCGCTGTGCGGCCCGCTCGTTGGAGAGCTTCAACTGTTCTTGCGACAGCGTTACCCCGGTCACCTCGGCCCCGCAGATCTCGGCGATATAGAGCCCGAGACCTCCCCAGCCCGAACCGATGTCGAGCACCTTCATGCCGGGTTGGACGTTGAGCTTGGCGACCAGGTGACGCTTCTTGGCAAGCTGGGCTTCGTCAAGCGACAGGTCTTCGTTTTCGAAATAGGCGCAGGAATACTGGCGATCGCGGTCCAGGAACAGGTCGTAGAGCTCACCCGAAAGGTCGTAATGGTGAGCGACGTTGCGTTGCGCCCGACTGACCGGATTATATTGTTCGACGCGCCGCATGTACCGCCGCACCGTCCACAGCCAGCTCAGGCGGGCAGGGGGCTGGCGCCCTTCCATATTGGAGAGCAGCAGCACCAGCAGATCGTAGATCGTGCCCCTTTCCAGCACCAGCGTGCCGTCCATGTAGGCTTCGCCCATATAAAGATCGGGATTGATGGCGATCTTGGCGCAGGTCCAGTTGTCGGTAATTCTGAATTTTACCGGGTCGCCGCTGCCATCGCCGAAGCGCCAGAGACGCCCGCCCGGGTCGACCACTTCAAGGTCGCCCTTGGTTACCACAAGATCCAATGCCCGCCGTAGCAGCGCAAACATCGGCAAATCACTCCTCGGGGCGTGGAGTATCCTGCAAAACCCCATGTCGGCCCGCCCCTTAGGCCGAACCCCTGCAACTAGCAGGCCTGACTAAAGTATATGCACGATTGCTGTTTTCGACAAGGTCCCGGCCCTGCCGAGGCATGATTTTCCTTTACGGCAAGCAGTGCCATGCGCGGTCTGTCTGACGCAAACGTCAAAGGGCGGCCGATCTGCCGCCCCTCGATCCTTCGCTTGCCGTCTTCGCTCAGGCCTTTTCGTCCGCCTCCGGCACCTCCGGCGTCTCGTCTGCCGCGGGCGTCTCGTCTGCCGCGGGCGTCTCGTCTTCGGTGCCGTCCTCGATGGACAAATCGTCCGGAGCGGCTTCTTCCTCGAACAGCGCCTCGGCGGCGGCGCGGGCTTCCTCGCGCTCCGAACTCGGGCCGGTCAGGACCTCGCCGCGCGCCTGCGCTTCGGCCTCGTCCTGCGAGCGGGCGACATTGACGCTCACCGTGACCGAAACCTCCGGGTGCAGCGCGATGCGCACCTGATAGATGCCGATCGACTTGATGGGGTGATCGAGCTTCACCTGCGTGCGGTTGACGGCCACGCCCAGGCCCGAGGCCTCGCTGGCGATGTCACGGGCCGAAACCGAGCCGTAGAGTTGGCCTGACTCGCCCGCCTGACGCAGCAGGATGAAGGCAGCACCGTCGAGTTCGCCCGACACGCTCTGGGCGGCATCACGCTGTTCCGCATTACGCGTCTCGAGCACCGCGCGATCACGCTCGAAGCGGGCGCGATTGGCCTCGGTGGCGCGCAGCGCCTTGCCCTGCGGCAACAGGTAATTGCGGGCAAAGCCGTCCTTCACCCGGACGATCTGGCCCATGGCGCCGAGCTTGTCGACGCGCTCCAAGAGGATCACTTGCATGTCATGTCTTCCTTTCGATGTTTTGCAGTAGTGTTTGACAAGGCAAAAGAATTTCCATTCGTCAGGCGCTGCCGGAGGGCGCATGGCCGCCCGCCCTGCCGCGCAGGTCGAAGATCATGTCGGCAATTGCCAGCCCCACCAGCGGCGCCATCAGCACGCCCTGCAGCAGGATCAGTGCCATGTACATGGTGGCGAGGATGAAGGGCCGGCCGGCAAGCTTTGCCGTCAGGCCGTGCACCACGGCGATGCCGAGCAGCACGAAAGCCGAGATCATGGCCCCCAGCGCCAGCGCCGCGGCAAAGTTCACATACGCCCACAAGCCGCCTGTGGCGCCCGGCGTCGACACACCATCGAGCGCCACCAGCAATCCTGCCGCGGCCAGCGCCCAAAGGCTCTCGCGCGGGAAGTGCAGGGCCGAAAACGGTGCCCATGGTCTGAGGCTGATGTTGGAGAGCACCACGACGCGCGCCGCCAGCCACAGGCAGATCATCGTCGCCATATGCCAGATGAGGGTGGCGGCCGGCGGCACCAGCACCACCATCACCTCGACGAAGGCATCGACATCGGCGGTACGTGTGGAATCGTTGCCGACCAGCATCTCGCCGATATGGCGAGCCATGCTGGCGGTGGAGGTCCTGAGCGATTGAAGACCGCCACCACCGGCGAGCAGTGTCACCAGCATGACCGCCACGGCAAGCCCGGCCGCCCACAAGACGAGGCGGCCTTCGGGATACCACTGGACGCCGCCGGCCGATACCTCGCCCTCATGCGCGGTGGTGTCGGCGGAGGGGCGGTGCTTGAGGGCAAGCCAGGTGAGGACGACCGGCGCCGTGGCAGCCGACAGCGCGAACACGAAACCCATCTGCCAGTTGACCGCGGCGAGCAACGCCAGCGCACCAACAAGACCCCCGGCCGCCGCCGGCAACGGGCCAAAGGCAAAGCCGGTGACGAACAATGGCAACGGGGCAAGGCTGAACAGCACGATACCTACGAGCGTCGGCGTCAGCGCCGCCGCCTGCAAGGCGGCAGCGGCACATCCGGCAATGATGGCGACGAGATAGGCGTTCTTCATCGTCGGGCTGTCCCTCATCGTCTGAAGCGATGGGTTAGGAGCGGATCGGCCTGTTGCGGGCGTCCACCCCAACCGGGGGCCGCCGGACCGCAAGGGGCCCGGCGATGGTTGTTTCTACTTCAGCACGTAGGGCAGGAGCCCGAGGAAGCGTGCCCGCTTGATGGCACGCGCCAGTTCGCGCTGCTTCTTGGCCGAAACGGCGGTGATGCGGCTCGGAACGATCTTGCCGCGCTCGGAGACATAGCGCTGCAACAGCCGTATGTCCTTGTAGTCGATGACGGGGGCGCCTTCTCCGGTGAAGGGGCAGCTCTTGCGGCGGCGGAAAAACGGCCGGCGGGCCGGTTGGGCTTGCATGGACATTATTCTGCTCCTGCGCTTGGGGCATCATCGCGCGGCGGACGCGGGGTCCGGGGACGATCGCCTCTGTCACCACGATCGCCCCTGTCACCGCGATCACCTCTGTCAGGACGGTCACGGCCGAAACGGTCGTCACGGCCCGGCCGCTCATCGCGGCCGCGGCGCATCATCGCTGAAGGACCTTCTTCGAGGGCCTCGACGCGCACCGTCAGGAAGCGGATGACATCCTCGTGCAAGGACATCTGGCGCTCCATTTCCGCGACCGCGGCCGGCGGGGCATCGAGATTGAACAAGGTGTAGTGGGCCTTGCGGTTCTTCTTGATGCGGAATGCAAGCGGCTTGATGCCCCAGTATTCCGTCTTGGCGACCTTGCCGTCGCCTGCTTCGATCACCGACTTGAACTGCTCGGTCAGGGCGTCGACCTGGGCGTTGGACAGGTCCTGACGCACCATGAAGGTGTGCTCATAGAGCGGCATGAGTTATGGCCTTTCTCTCGTTTCATCCTCGCTCTCTCCCGGCGCAGAGCCTCTCCCGAGCCCATCGACGAGAAAGGCTCGAGAAGTCGGTTCCTCGAAAGAGCGGAGACAGGGGAAGACGGGCTTTCTGGCCCTGCTGGCCCGGAAAAATCCGGACAGCCTTCCTTTCAGCCTCCGACCGGAAATCGGCGACGGGCGGGTTATAGCCGTTGCGGCGCGGTTTGCAAGGGTGTTGTTGGTGCCGGCAACGCCCGATATTGCGCTGCAACCCGCTGGCATCAGAAGAATAGCTGCCGCGCGATCCTCACCTTGCAATGGTACCACACCCCGTCGCGCTGCTGGAAATAGCGCTGGCCGATCATGCCGGTTTCGGTTCGGGTCTCGATGGGAGGATCGAAATTGGCCAGATCCTCCTGGGCGATGGCGATGCATACCGGTGAAAGGAACCAGGCAAGGCTTGCGGCGATGACCGCCAGGCCCGTGGTCAGTGAAATCCACATGCGGCGGCGAAACAGGAGATGAGTGCCAGCCCCGGCCAACACGCCGAGAACGATGCAAATGCCGCTGACAAAGCTCATCCCAGCGACGTCTCCACCAGCTTCACCCAGTAGGAGCAGCCCATCGGGATGATCTCGTCGTTGAAGTCGTAGCCCGGGTTGTGCAGGCCGGCGGAATGTCCGTTGCCGATATACATCATGGCGCCGGGCCGCGCCTCCAGCATGTAGGAAAAGTCCTCCGCTCCCGTCGAGGGCGGCGCATTGCCATCGACATTGGCCGCCCCCGCCACCTCGGCCGCGACGGATGCGGCGAAGCTCGCCCGCTCGGCATCGTTCACGGTGACCGGATATTCGCGCGTATAATGCACTTCGGCGCTGGCGCCGTAGGCCCGGGCAATGGTCTCGGCCAGTTCGGTGAGCCGGGTCTGCGCGAGATCGCGGGTCGCCGCATCGAGGGTCCTGACGGTCCCTGAAAGGCTGGCGCTGGCGGTCATCACGTTGGAAACCTCCCCGGCATGGAACAGGCTGACCGAGACGACGACCGACTTCACCGGATCGGCGTTGCGCGAGGCGATGGTCTGCAGCCCCTGCACGATGGCAGCACCGGCGACGATCAGGTCGGTGCACTGGTGGGGGCGGCCGGCGTGACCGCCGCGGCCGCTGAGGCGGATCTCGAATTCGTCCGCCGAGGCCTGCGCCGCCCCGGGCCGGGTCTGGAACTTGCCGGCATCGAGGCCCGGCCGGTTGTGCAGGCCGTAGACCTCCTGGATGCCAAAGCGCTCCATCAGCCCGTCCTCGACCATTTCCCGCCCGCCGCAGCCGGCTTCCTCGGCCGGCTGGAAGATGACGATGGCGTTGCCGGCAAAATTGCGCGTCTCGGCCAGATATTTCGCTGCCCCCAGCAGCATGGCGGTATGCCCGTCATGGCCACAGGCATGCATGCGCCCGTCGATCGTGGAGGCATGCGGGCGCTCGGGCGCCTCGCGGATCGGCAGGGCGTCCATGTCGGCCCTGAGGCCGATGGTGCGCCCGCCCTGGCCTTTCGCTCCCTTGATGACGCCGACCACCCCGGTGCGGCCGATCCCGGTCACCACCTCATCGACCCCGAACGACTTCAGCTTTTCGGCAACGAAGGCCGCGGTGTGCTGGACATCGAAGGAAAGCTCGGGGTGCCGATGCAGGTTATGCCGCCATTGCGTGATTTCGTCATGAAACTCCGCCAGCCGGTTGATGACTGCCATATGTCCGTCCCTTTTCTTGTGTGTTCATGCCTGTGGGGTCTGGCCACTCATGACGGTCTGATAGCGCCCGGCATCGATATTGCCGCCGGAAATGATGGCGCCGACGCGCTTGCCAGCCAGCCTTTCGCGCTCCTGCATGACCGCGGCAAGCGCCCCGGCGCCGGCGCCTTCGGCCACCGTGCGACTGCCGCGATGGATGAGCCGCATGGCATCGGCCAGTTCGTCGTCCGAGACCTCGACAATGCGCTCGACCCCTTTGGCGATGACATCGAAGGCCTCCGGGCTCGGCACCCGTACCGCCATGCCTTCGGCAAAGGTTTTCACGCGGTTGGTGGAGACCGGCCTGCCTGCCGCGAGCGACAGGGCATAGGCATTGGCGCCTTGCGAGACGACGCCGATCACCTTCGTCTTCAGCCCGAGGATGTCGCGCGCCGAGATCACCCCGCATACCCCTGAGCCGAGGCCAATGGGCACATAAACGGCGTCCAGCTCACCGGCTTCGGCAAACAGCTCGAAGGCATAAGTCGATACCCCCATCACCAGTTCGCGGTGGAAGGAGGGGATCATCGAGAGGCCGCGCTCGCGCGCCACGTCGCTGGCATGCGCCCTGGCCTCGTCGAAATCGGCCCCGTGCTCGATCAGTTCGGCGCCCAGCGCCCGCATTGCCTCGTTCTTGATGCTTGAATTGTTCTCCGGCACCACGATGGTCGCTTCCAGGCCCTCGCGGCGGGCAGCGAAGGGGATGGACTGGCCATGATTGCCGGTCGAGGCGGTGATGACGCCGGAAGTCTCGCCACGCTCCTTCCTGAGGCGCATGTGGACGAGCCCGCCGCGCACCTTGAAGGCACCAAGCGGGGTGAGGTTTTCATGCTTGACCCACACCTCGGTGCCGGCCGCGGCGGCAATCAGCGGCCACACCGCCTGCGGGGTGGGCTTGAGTGTCTGATAGACGATATCGCGGGCGCGTTCGGTTTCGGCGCGAGTGAGCATCGGGCAGGGCTCCACGAGCGGAGGACGGATGACCTGTCATAGCGACTTCCCCGACCGGTGCAAGCCTCACGCTGGCGGCGGATAGCGGAACTGGCCGGTGATGGTGAAGGCCAACAGTGTGTCCTCGAACTGCGTCCCGCGGCCGATGTTGTGCAGCATCAAGGGGCGGCTGTGATCGGCATTGGGCCGGTCGGTGACCAGGGCGATATGCGGCAGGTTGCCGGGCAGCATCTGGGTGACGAGATCGCCGGGGGCGAATTCGTCGGGACGTTCGCCGGCCACCAGCCGCGCCCCGCGCCGCGTCAGGAAAGCCTGCAGGTTGGGCACCCGGCGGTGATCGATATTGGCATCGGGACCCTTTTGCGCCCATTGCTGGGGATAGGCCGAAAAGGCGCGCTGCATGTCCTCGTGGACCAGGCACTGCAGGTCCATGCCGAAGACGTCGCGATAGGCGCGGATGATGACATCAGTGCACACGCCATGGTCGCGGGCGATGTCGCCCATGGGGTAGGCAATAGGTGTATAGCTCGGGTCGTAAACGGTGGTCTCGCCCACCTGCTGCTCGGCCGCGGCGATGAGCTGGCGCGCCCAGGGTTGAGGTTCGGGCAGGCGAATCTGCGCCATGGCGGCCAGCCGTCGCAGGGGCGGCACGGCAAATCCGGCCCCCGCCAGGGTGGTGATAGCGCCTGCGACCATGATGCGACGGGTGAACATGACGTGACCTCCTGATTGAGCATCATCGCCAGGCCATGTGCGCCGCGTGCCCGGTGACAATGCGATGGATTCTGAAACCGCCGCCTTGGGAGATGATGCTAGCGGGCCAATATGTCGTCACCTTGACAAGCCGAAGGCGGCCATGCTTTGAGCCCTCAACAATTCGTGACCAGGAGCCCGCCATGACCGTTGCCTTCACCTTTCCCGGCCAGGGCAGCCAGGCCGTGGGCATGGGCCGCGAACTGGCGGAGGGCCACGCCTCCGCGCGCGCGGTGTTCGAAGAAGTGGATGCCGCCCTCGACCAGCCGCTTTCCCGCCTCATGTGGGAAGGCCCCGAGGACCAGCTCACCCTGACCGAGAACGCCCAACCCGCCCTCATGGCGGTCTCCATGGCGGTGGTGCGCGTGCTGGCCGACGAGCACGGCATCGCGACCGGCAGCGTGGCGGCCTTCGTTGCCGGCCATTCCCTCGGCGAATACTCCGCCCTGGCCGCCGCCGGCACCTTCACACTCGCCGCTACCGCCCGCCTGCTGCGCATCCGCGGCCGTGCCATGCAAGCCGCAACCCCGGTCGGCACCGGCGCCATGGCGGTGTTGCTGGGCCTCGATCTCGAAGCCGCCGCCGCCGTTGCCGCCGCCGCCACGCAAGGCGATGTGTGCCAGGCCGCCAACGACAACGCCCCCGGCCAGGTGGTGATTTCAGGCGCCCGCGCCGCCGTCGAGCGTGCCCTCGACATCGCCAAGGCCAAAGGCGCCAGGCGCGCCATCCTCCTGCCGGTGAGCGCGCCTTTCCATTGCGCCCTCATGCAGCCCGCCGCCGAAGCCATGGCGCAAGCGCTGGCGGACGTTGTCATGCGCGATCCCGCCGTGCCGTTGATCGCCAATGTTGTGGCAGGCCCCGTCACCACGGCTGAAGAGGTGCGCCGGCGTCTCATCGAGCAGGTGACCGGCACGGTGCGCTGGCGCGAATGCGTTGGCTATATGACCGGCCACGGCGTTACACTGTTCGCCGAACTGGGCGCTGGCAAGGTGCTGACCGGGCTTGCCCGCCGTATGGCGCCGGACGCCACGGTAATGAGCGCCGGCACCCCAGCCGAAGTGGCCGAACTGGCAGCGGCGCTGCGGGGCTGACGGCGGCAAACAGCAAAGTGGGGGGCAAACCAATGTTCGATCTGACCGGCAAATGTGCGCTGGTGACCGGGGCCACTGGCGGCATTGGCGCCGCCATCGCAGCGGCCCTGCACGATCTCGGCGCCACCGTCGCGCTGTCGGGCACCCGCGAGGCGGTTCTGGCCGAAGTGGCCTCGGGGCTCGGCACCGAGCGGGTGCACGTTGTGCCTTGCAACCTCGCCGATGCGGCCGCGGTGGAACAGCTGGTGCCCGCCGCCGAGGCCGCCATGGGCAAGCTGGACATTCTCGTCAACAATGCCGGCATCACCCGTGACAACCTGGCCATGCGCATGAAGGACGAGGACTGGGCCGCCGTCATCGACGTCAACCTGACCGCCGGCTTTCGCCTGGCGCGGGCGGCCATGCGCGGCATGATGAAGCGCCGTTTCGGCCGCATCATCGGCATCACCTCGGTGGTGGGCGTCACCGGCAATGCCGGCCAGGCCAACTACGCCGCCGCCAAGGCCGGCATGATCGGCATGTCAAAGGCGCTCGCCCAGGAACTGGCCACGCGCTCCATCACCGTCAATTGCGTGGCCCCGGGCTTCATCGAGACCGCCATGACTGAAGGCCTGAGCGACAGGCAGCGCGAGGCGATTCTGGCGACGGTGCCGGCCGGACGGCTGGGAAAGAGCGTTGAAATCGCCGCCGCGGTGGCCTATCTGGCCAGCGACGAAGCCGCCTATGTTACCGGCCAGACCTTGCATGTAAACGGCGGCATGGCGATGATTTGAGGGGGCCGGAAAGGGTGATTCCCACATTCCACCGAGGCGGTGATTGGCTCTTTGTGGCCTGCGGGTTATGTGCTAGGAAGCCCGAGGTAACAGGGGGCGCTCGATGCCTTGGAGCGGCGTCAATACGGCTTGCTGGCTGGCCTGACAAGGTCGCTGCAATCCCGGAGGACAGGCATTAGCGTGAGGTTCGGGATACGCCAATCCCAAGCCAATAATGAGCGAGGACAAGAAAGAATGAGCAACGTAGCAGAGCGGGTCAAAAAGATCGTTGTCGAGCATCTCGACGTGGAAGCCGACAAGGTGGTACCGGAGGCGAGCTTCATCGAGGATCTCGGCGCCGACAGTCTCGACACGGTCGAGCTGGTCATGGCGTTTGAGGAAGAATTCGGCATCGAGATTCCCGACGATGCGGCCGAAAGCATTGCCACCGTTGGCGATGCCATCAATTTCATCGAAAAAAGCTCGTCCTGATCGACGCCGCCGCCCCTTAAGGGGATTGGCCGAAGGTTACCGGCGCGGGGGGCATGGCGATTTGCGGCCTGCCCCCCGCGTCTTGCTATCGGACAGCGCCCATGCCCCAATTGACCGGGCGCCATTGAAAACTGACTCATCGCAGGAAAGTGACGCATCATGCGCAGGGTTGTCGTTACCGGATTGGGACTAGTCACGCCGCTGGCGGCGGGGGTCGAGGAATCGTGGCGCCGGCTGATTGCCGGCCAGTCGGGCGCCGGCCCGATCACCCGCTTCGATCCTTCAGACATGAATTGCCGCATCGCCTGCGAAGTGAAGCGCGGCGACGGCAGCGACGGCACCTTCAACGCCGACGAATGGGTCGATTCCAAGGACCAGCGCCGTTACGACAGCTTCATCATCTATGCCCTTGCCGCCGCGGCCCAGGCGATGGCCGACAGCGGCTGGAAGCCCGAAACCCATGAGGAACAGTGCCGCACCGGCGTGCTGGTGGGCTCAGGGATAGGCGGCCTGCCGATGATCGAGGCAACGACGCTCACCCTTGCCGAAAAGGGGCCGCGGCGGGTCAGTCCATTCTTCATTCCCGGCAGCCTCATCAACCTGGCCTCCGGGCTGATTTCCATTGCCCACGGCTGCAAGGGTCCCAACCACGCGGTGGTGACGGCGTGTTCGTCGGGCGCCCATTCCATCGGCGATGCCGGCCGGATGATTGCGCTGGACGATGCCGACGTGATGGTCTGCGGCGGCACCGAGGCCTCCATCAGCCGCATCGGCATCGCCGGGTTCCTGGCCTGCAAGGCGCTGTCGACCGGCTTCAACGACGAGCCCCAACGCGCCTCGCGGCCCTATGACCGCGATCGTGACGGCTTCGTGATGGGCGAGGGCTCCGGCATCCTGATCCTCGAGGAGCGCCAGCACGCCCTGGCGCGCGGCGCCCGCATCTACGGTGAGCTGATCGGCTACGGCATGTCGGGCGATGCCTATCACGTGACGGCCCCGGCCGCCGATGGAGACGGCGCCTACCGCTGCATGCAGATGGCGCTCAAGCGGGCCGGCGTCACCGCCCATGACATCGACTATGTCAACTCGCATGGCACCTCGACCCCGATGGGCGACGAGATCGAACTGAAGGCCGTCGAGCGTCTGGTCGGCAACAACCCTTCGGGCATGTGCATGTCCTCGACCAAATCCTCGATCGGCCATCTGCTGGGTGCGGCCGGCGCGGTCGAGGCGGTGTTTTCCATTCTCGCCATGCGTGACGGCATTGCCCCTGCCACCCTCAATCTCGACAACCCGTCGGTCGACAGCAGCATCGATTTGGTGGCGAAGACACCGAAAAAGAAAGAAATAAACACGGTTTTGTCCAATTCATTTGGTTTCGGTGGTACCAATGCGTCGCTGATATTCCAGCGTCACGCCGACTGAAGCTTCTGTTGGGGAGAACCACGTGGCCGACGACCAGGGCCAGCCGCGCGATCCGTCGTCGCCACCTGAGGCCGATCGCCATATCCGCGTTCCCGAACCGCGCGTTCCGCGTCGCACTTCGGCCAGATCGATCATCTTCTCGCTGCTCGCGATAATGATCGCCGGCGTCGTGGCCGTCACGGTGGTGGCGGTGTGGAGCTACAAGCTCGCCGACCAGCCAGGCCCCCTGTCTCAGGCCCGCACCGTCATCATCGAGCGCGGAACCACCAACGAAGATGTCGCCGCGCTGCTGCAGAAGAACGGGGTCATCGACAACGCCCATGCCTTCCTGGCGCTCATCTGGCTGACCAAGCCGGGCGCCCCGGTCATCAAGGCGGGGGAGTATGAATTTACCGCCGGCATTTCCATGCAGGATGCGCTCGCCCTGATCCGTTCCGGGCGCGTCGTCACCCACAAGCTCACCATGCCCGAAGGCTGGACCAGCGCGCGCATACTGGAGCGCATTCGCAATGAACCCGCCCTCGCCGGCGAAATCACCCGCCCGGCGCCGGAGGGCTCGCTGCTTCCCGACACCTATCAGTTCCGTCGCGGCATGACCCGCAACGACCTGATCGCCGAAATGCAGGCCGCCCGCGACAAGGTGCTGAAACAGTTGTGGGCAGGGCGCGCCGAGGGACTGCCGCTCAAGACCCCGGAAGAAGCCGTGATCCTCGCCTCCATCGTCGAAAAGGAGACCGGCCTTGCCGCCGAGCGTCCGCGCGTCGCGGCGGTGTTCGTCAATCGCCTGAAGCGCCATATGCGGCTGCAGTCGGACCCCACCATCATCTATGGCATTACCGAGGGAAAGTCGCGTCTCGATCGGCCGCTGCGGCGCTCCGACATCGCCGAAAAGACACCCTACAACACCTACCAGATCGATGGCCTGCCGCCGACCCCGATTGCCAATCCGGGACGCGAGGCGCTCGCTGCGGTGCTCAACCCGATCAAGTCGGATGAGTTGTATTTCGTCGCCAATGGCACTGGTGGTCACGACTTTTCCTCCAGCCTCAAGGGCCATCAGGCCAACGTGAAGCGCTGGCGCCAGCTTGAACGCGAGCAGCGCGATGCCGCCGATGCAGCCGCTACAACCGCTGCCCCCGACACCGGCAACCAGAAGCCCGCCGACAAGCCCGCCGAAAGCACCGGCCAGAAGCCTGCGGATCAGGCCGCTGAGATCAGCAACCAGAACACGGCGGATCAGGCCCTTGAACCTGCCGACCAGGCGGCGCAACTGCCGCCCGTCGACGATCTGGCCATTCCCGACACGGCCGGCCAGAACGATGCCACGCAAGCGCCCTCGAAGCCTGAGGCGCAGGCAAAATCTCAGGACGCAACAACGCTCAAGGCGGCAGCGGCCGACAAGCCATCCAGGCCCGCAGTGCAGCCGGGCGAGATCTCCAAGCCTGCGGCCGACCGGACGGCATTCGCCGAGATTGCCAACGTCCAGCCCGGCAAGATCGTCAGGATCGCCGGCCGCCTGGTGCCGTTCCCGCGCCCCCGACCGCCGCGCTGATCGCGGCACGAGCCGAGCCGGCCGGGCCGGCGACGTCTTGAATTCCGGCGCCCGGAACCATAGACATCTCGATGAAATGTCTGGATAACGTGATGACTGTCGTCATTGCGCGCCACGCATCGGAACGCACCGCATGCCAAACGAAAGGTTCATTCCCCTGAAAAGCAAGCTGGCCCAACGCATCGTCAGGCGTGCCCTCGCCAAGGCGCATGAACTCGGCCTGAAGCCGCTCACCGTGGCGGTGCTCGATGCCCGCGGTGCCCTCAAGCACCTTGAATCCGAAGACGGCGCAAGCCTCATGCGTGCCAACATCGCCCACGGCAAGGCCTATGGCGCCATCGCCATGGGGCTGGGCTCGCGCGCCCTGTATGAGCGCTCGAAGCAGCAACCGCAATTCATCAGCGCCATGAACGCCCTGGCGGGCGGTGCGCTGGTGCCGGTGCCGGGGGGTGTCCTGATGCGCACCCGCAAGGGCGACATCATCGGGGCCGTCGGGATCACCGGCGACAATTCCGACAACGACGAATTGTGCGCCGTGGCCGGCATAGAGGCTTGCGGCATCAGGGCCGATCCCGGCAAGGCCTGAGCGGGGGCGGGCGGACGCCAAGCCCTTCTTCATCGTCTCTGCAATCCGCAATTCCCGACGTCCGGTGAACGGCCTGCTTCGTGGCCCGCTGTCGAGGGTGTGAGTGCCGTGCAATGCGGCAGCCCGTTCGATCGCGACAAGGCCGCTCGATCAGGCGCCTTCCGCAAGGCGGCATGAGCCTTGTGCGATCGCGAAATCACTGATTAGACTGTATTTTATCCGGTTCTGTCATAAAATATAAGAATTAGCATATAAATGCAGGATTTTGCAGGAGAATTCACCCAAGCCTTCTGGCTTATGGCGCATTTCGATGCCGACCTCATGGCCATCGTCGTGTTGTCGCTCAGGGTGAGCCTGTCGGCCGTGCTTCTGGCGGCGTTCATCGGCATGCCGCTGGGGGCGTTTCTGGCTGTAACGCGCTTTCCCGGCCGCCGCCTCGTCAATGTCCTGCTTGCCGCCCTCATGGGCCTGCCGCCGGTGGTGGTGGGCCTGCTGATCTACCTGTTGCTCTCGCATGCCGGCGTGCTCGGTCCGTTGCAGCTCCTGTACACCCCCGGCGCCATGATCTTCGCCCAGACGGTGCTGGTCGCCCCGATCATCGCAGCGCTGGCCCGCCAGACCATCGAGGACGTGCATGGCGAATATGCCGAGCAGCTTGCCGTCCTCGGCGTCGGTCCGTGGCAGCAGGTCGTGACCTTGCTGTGGGATGCCCGCTACAGCCTGCTGACGGCGCTGCTGGCCGGCTTCGGCCGCGCCATCGCCGAAGTGGGCGCGGTGATCATCGTCGGCGGCAATATCAACCATGTGACCCGCGTCATGACCACCGCCATCGCGCTGGAGACCTCCAAGGGCGACCTGGCGCTGGCGCTCGGCCTCGGGGTCATCCTGGTGTCCATAGCGGTGGCGGTGAACGCCCTGGTGTTCGGCTTGCGTGCCACCGCCCAAAGGTCCGCCCATGGCTGAGGCGCTGGTCCTGCCGGTCACCGCAACCGGCATCGTGCTGGCGCGCAACGGTCGCCGCCTGCTCGATGTGCCGGAACTGCAATTCGGCGGCACCGGCCTGACCGTGGTGCTCGGTCCCAACGGAGCGGGCAAGTCTCTGCTCCTGAGGGTTCTGGCCGGTCTCATCGAGCCCGATCAGGGCACCGTCGCGTGGGCCGGCCGCCGCCCCGACCGGGCACGCGCGCCGCGCCTCGGCTTCGTCTTCCAGCGCCCGGTCCTGTTGCGCCGCTCGGCGCGCGCCAACATCGTCTATGCCCTGAAGGTCACCGGCATGCCGGCGGGCTTGCGCGCGGCAAGAGCCGATGCCGTCCTCGCCGCCGCCCGCCTTGAAGCCATCGCCGCATCGCCCGCCCGCCTCATGTCGGGTGGCGAGCAGCAGCGCCTGGCGCTGGCCCGCGCCCTGGCGCTGGAGCCGGAGTTGCTGTTCCTCGATGAACCCACCTCGAGCCTTGATCCCGCCTCCACCAAGGCCATCGAGGACATGTTGCGCACCGCCGCTCTCGCCGGCACCCGCATCGTCCTCGTCACCCACGACACCGCCCAGGCCAGGCGCCTGGCCGACGAGGTCGTGTTCCTGCACCTGGGCCGCGTGCTGGAGCGCGCCGATGCCGCCTCGTTCTTTGAAAAATCCGCCGCGCCCCAGGCCAGGGCCTATCTGGAGGGCGCAATTCTTGCTTGACTCAAAAAGGGAGAAACCATGTCCAAGATATTGAAATTGCTTATCGTTGCCGCCATGGCCGCAGCCGGGCTCTCGGTCTCGGCCATGGCCAGCCAATTCATCGTGGTGCAGTCCACCACCTCGACCCAGAACTCGGGGCTTTATAACTACCTGCTGCCGATTTTCCAGAAGAAGACAGGAATCCAGGTGCGCGTGGTGGCGGTCGGCACCGGCCAGGCCATCAAGAACGGCATGAACTGCGACGGCGACGTTCTGGTGGTGCATGCCAAGGCGGCGGAACTGAAGTTCGTGGCCTCGGGCTATGGCGTGAAGCGCTACGACCTCATGTACAACGATTTCGTCATCGTTGGCCCGGCGTCCGATCCAGCGCATGTGGCCGGCATGAAGGATGCCGCCGAAGCGCTCCAGAGGATCGCCGCGGCCAAGGCGCCGTTCCTGTCGCGCGGTGATGACAGCGGCACCAACAAGAAGGAACTGGCCCTGTGGAAGAAGGCCGGCATCAACGTCAAGAAGGCCTCCGGCACCTGGTATCGCGAGACCGGCTCCGGCATGGGCGCCACGCTCAATGCGGCCACCGGCATGGAAGCCTATACCCTGACCGACCGTGCCACCTGGATCGCCTTCAAGAACCGTGGCGATCTCAAGATCGCGGTTGAGGGCGACAAAGACTTGTTCAACCAGTACGGGATCATCATGGTCAACCCGAAGAAATGCTCGGCGGTCAAGACCAGGCTGGGGCTGGTATTCATGAACTACCTCTTGTCGCCCGAAGGCCAGAAGGTCCTCGCCTCCTACCGGCTGAAGGGCAAGCAATTGTTCCACCCCGACGCCAAGGTGACCTCCGCCAACTGAGCACCTGTGCGCCCTTTGCCGGCGCTCCCGCCCCTTGAACCTGATTAGGGCAAAGAGGCGGGCAGCACCGGAGACTGCCCACTTCGCTTTCCCGTCCGGCCTCTGCCATAATGGCCGGGCGGCAAAGTTGCGACTGCGGAGAATTGCGGCATGGGTTTGAAGATCATCGGGGCGGGGTTCGGGCGCACGGGAACCGACTCCATGAAAGCCGCTCTCGAGCAGCTTGGCTTCGGGCCTTGGCATCACATGAAGGAGTTGCTGGCCTCTCCCGAGCAGATGCAGCACTGGCGCTGGATCGCGGCCGGCAACACCCCCGACTGGAACGAGACCTTCGCCAACTATCGCTCCGCCATCGACTGGCCGTCGGCCTTCTACTGGCGTGAACTTGCGGCTCACTTTCCCGATGCCAAGGTGCTGCTGACCCTGCGCAGCGCGGAGAGCTGGTATGAAAGCTTTTCCAGGACGATACTGCCGGTGCTGGAGGCCAGAACGACGCCGGAAAGCGTCGGCACCCGGGTCATCCTTGAAGGGGTGTTCGGCGGGCGCGGGGGCGATCGCGCCCATGCCATCGCCTGCTTCGAGCGCAATACCGCCGCGGTGATGGCCGCCATTCCGCCTGAACGGCTGCTTGTCTTCAACGTTGGCGACGGCTGGGAGCCGTTGTGCCGGTTCCTCGACCAGCCGGTGCCGGAAACGCCATTCCCGCGCAAGAATTCCACCGGGGAATTCCGGGCCATGGTGGCGCGCATCGAGGCCGGCGGAAAACCCTGACGCGGCGCTGCTATCCGGTCACGGCGCGTTGTAGTGAATATCGCCGATGGCGCTGACGTCGTAGCCGCCCAGTTCCAGCGCGTGGTCGCGAAACCGCGCGGTGCGGGCAAACGCCCAGAGTTTTTGCAAGGGCGGGGTGAAATAATCGCGCCGGCACATGGCGAGGTCGAAGCGCTCGCTCGCCAGCGGCACGAAGTCGAGGCGGTACTGGCGGGCGACGGCTTCGATGGCGAGCCCGGCATCGGCTACACCCGTCGCCACGGCCTGCGCCACATCGCTCTCGTTCAGTGCCGGTTTGGGCGTGAAGCGTACCTCATCCGCCAGGCCGGAAACGCTGTCGAGCAGGCGCTGCAGCAGCCCGTGGCTGCCGGCGCCCGGCTGGCGGCCGATGAGCATGCGCCCGGCGAGGTCGGCAAGCCGCACGATGTGCTGCGGATTGCCCGCCGGCACGATGAGGCCCTGGCTGCGCCTTGCCCACTCCACCAGCACAACCGGCTCAAGCGGCAGCACCGCGGCGACGGCTTGCGGGTTGCCGGAATGCCCGCCCGCGCCCGCCAGATGCAGGCCGGCCGCCATGGCCTTGGCCGCTGCCAGGCGCTGCAGGCCATCACCCGAGCCGTTGAAGAAGGTGGCAAGGCCCGTATCGGCCTCGCGCAGCGCCCATTCGAGCAGCGGATCGTGGCTGCCCGCCACCACCGCCGGGCGCGCCATCGGACCCTTCAGTTCGCTCCCCAGGCTGGTGTGTCCTTCCAGCCAGGCGATCAATGCGGCGCGCGGGAACAACAGCTTGCCAGTGGCGCGGGTGACGGGCAGACGCCCTTCCGCCACCATGTCGTAAAGCTTGCGCTCCTTGATGCGTAAAAGGTCGGCCAGCTCTTTTGCGGTCAGGTAATCGTGCATCGCTTCAGCCTCTGCGGGTGACGATGGTGTAGCCGATGAGGGCGGCGATGACGATGCTGCCGCCGGCAAGGGCGGCAACGCCCGGCGTCTCGCCGATCACCAGCCATACCCAGAACGGTCCGAGGATCGGTTCCAGCGTCGAGATGAGGGCCACATCGGCGGCCGGCGCCAGGCGCGCCCCGGTGACAAAGATGGCCAGCCCCATCCCCAGTTGCGCCGCGCCGAAGACGATCAGCAGGGCGAACTGCATCGGCGCCGGGCTGAATGGAACAGCCAACGGCAAAACGACTAGCGCGGCAAGGCCGGTGCCGGTGAACACCGCCGGTGTCATGCGGATTTCCGGGTGGCGGCGCATGGTGACGATGGCGACGCCGTAGCCCAGCGCGATCAGCATGGCGACCATATCACCCGCCACGGTGCCGTGACCCCAAGCCCCCGACACCATGACCGCCACGCCTGAGATGCAGGCGAAGATGGCCAAAAAGGCGGAAAAGGTCGGCTGCTCGCCGAGAACGACCCAGGCCAACAGCGCCGCCACCAGCGGGGCGCTCGACATGATGATCAGCGCATCGGCGACCGATGTCAGGTTGAGGGCGACGATGAGGGCGATGGAAGCCGTGGCAAAGCACAACGCCACGATGAAGCCGGGCAGCCCCATGCGGCGAAACAGGTCGGCGGTGCCGCGCCCGTCGCGCACCAGCATGAAGCAGCCGAGGAAGGCGGCTGCAAACACCGAGCGCCAGAACACCACGGTCCACGAATCGAGGCTGCCGAGCACCCGCACGATCAAGCCGCCGGTCGACCACATCACCGCCGACAGCGTGACCAGCAGCAGACCGTTGCGGCGTGCCGTGCGCAGGGGATCGAGAGGGTGGGCTGCCGCGGTCACAGCCGGCCGTCTTCCTTCAGCACCTGATGCGCCGCCTTGAAGGCCGAAAGCCCCGCCGGGATGCCGGCATAGACCGCGACCTGCAACAGCACCTCCTTGATCTCCTCGATCGAGAGGCCATTGTTGAGGGCGCCGCGCACATGCAGTTTCAGTTCGTCGGTCTTGCCGAGCGCGGCCAGCATGGCGAGGTTGATCAGGCTGCGGTCACGCCGCGCGAGCCCCTCGCGCCCCCAGACATTACCCCAGCAGAAGCTGGTGACATGCTCCTGAAAGGCCATCATGAAGTCATCGGCGGCGGCCAGTGACTTTTCGACGTAGGCAGCGCCGAGCACTTCCTTGCGGATCTCCAGACCCTTGTCGAACAGATCGTCATTCATGCCTTGCCCCTTTCAATTCGGCTGCGCTGCGAGCCGCACGCTAACGCGGGCCGCGAGGGCGGGGAAGGGGGCATAAAGCGGCCCGCGGAAGGGAATTCGCGGCCCCGCTGCCGGCGCGATCGGTCTTGGCCATCAATTTGTCATCTTCCTGTCCGCTGGGTTTTGCGGCCGTTTCGGGAATGACGGCTACAGCTTCGGCCATGACGGCACCGGCGATGATGAGGCCAGTCGATCCGGCCGGCATGAACAACGTCGAGGACAACCAATTGGGCCGCTCAGGAGTTATGTTCTCATCGACACCTGAAGCGCCACTGCCTGCCTGGCGGTC
>Ga0315540_10000415_pt1 | contig 24039 bp, 23 predicted proteins | sample SalMarSW160110MG_FD_203677 | JGI IMG/M metagenome (GOLD analysis project Ga0315540, IMG submission 203677) | Salt marsh sediment microbial communities from the Plum Island Ecosystem LTER, Massachusetts, United States - Salt Marsh Sediment SW1601-10 ...
GATGGGGACCGATGCCCTGCGTACGGCGCGGGCCATGGGGGTCAGCGAGACGATGCTGTGGTGGCGGCATGCGGCCCGGCTGGCGGCGGTGCCGGTGGTGACCATGTTCGCGCTGCAGATGGGGGCGGTGCTCGGCGGGGCGGTGATCACCGAGACCGTGTTCGACTGGCCGGGGCTGGGACGGCTGACCATCGAGGCGATCCAGCAGCGCAACTATCCGCTGGTGCAGGGCTGCGTGCTCGTCATCGCCCTGATCTACGTGGCCGCGAACCTGCTCGCCGACATCCTGGGCATGATCCTCGATCCGAGGCAGCGCCGTGCCTGAGCCGCGCCCTTCCATGCGCCCATCCGTACCGGTGTTGCTGGCCATGGCCTGCTTCGCGCTGCCGCTGCTGGTGGTCGTGGCTGCGGCCGTGCACGGCCAGGATGGTCATCGCGTGGACCTGGATGCGGTGCTGGCCGGCATGTCGGCCGCGCATCCGCTCGGCTGCGACGATCTGGGACGCGATGTGCTGGCCCGGCTCGCCGAGGCCACGCGCCTGTCGCTCGGCGTCGGCATCGGCGTGATCGTACTGGCCGGGGCCATCGGCATCACACTCGGCGTCATCGCCGGCTGGTACGGTGGCTGGGTCGACGTGCTGTTGATGCGGGCGGCCGATATCGTGCTGTCCTTCCCGGGCATCCTGCTGGCCATCGCCATGGCGGCGATGCTGGGGCCGTCGGTGGAGAACATCATCTACGCCCTGGTGGCGGTCGGCTGGGTCGGCTTCGCGCGCCTGGCGCGCGGGCAGGTGCTGTCGCTGAAGCACGCCCCGTTCATCGAGGCCTCGTTCGCCGCCGGTTCCGGCCTGGCCTATCAGGTGAGCCGGCACCTGTTGCCGAACATCGCCGCCCCGCTGCTGATCGAGGCGAGCTTCGGGCTGGCCGCCGTGATCATCGGCGAGGCGGGCCTGTCCTTCCTCGGCGTCGGCGTGCAGCCGCCGGCCGCGTCGCTGGGCACGATGATCCGCGAGGGCACCGGGCTGATGCTGGTCGCCCCGGCCCAGGTGATCTGGCCCGGACTGGTGCTGTTCCTGCTGGTCATGGGCGTCAACATCCTCGGCGACGCCCTGCGCGACCGCCTGGACGTCAAACGGGAGGTCCAGGCATGAACCGGCATCTGATCATCGGCCTGCAGGGCCTGGCCCTCAGCGGGCAGGAGCGCGCCTGGCTCAGGGAGCATCCGCCCCTCGGCGTCATCCTGTTCGCGCGCAACATCGAATCCCCGGCGCAGGTCGCGGCCCTGCTGGCGGAGGTGCGTGCCTGCACCGGCGAGCATACCTGGGCGGCGATCGACGAGGAGGGCGGGCGGGTGACCCGGCTGCCCTGGGCTCCGTTCGACCGGCGCCGTCACGCCGCCGAGTACGGCGAGCTTTTCGAACATGATCCGGTGTCGGCGCGGCGGGCTGTGTTCGACGACAGCCTCGAGGCCGGCCTGGCCCTCGCCCGGCTGGGGTTCACCCACAACTGCGCCCCGGTGCTCGACGTGTTCCGGCCCGAGGGGCACGACATCATCGGCCGCCGCGCCTACAGCGATCGGCCGGCGATCGTGGCCGAACTCGCCACGGCCTGCATGCAGGGCCTGCACGAGGCCGGCGTCGGGGCGGTCGGCAAGCACTTCCCCGGCCATGGGCGCGCCGATGCCGATTCGCATCTGGCGGTGCCGCATGTCGGGGCCGACCTGCCGACCCTGCTGGCCGAGGCGGAGCCGTTCCGGCAACTGGGCACGCACGGGCTGGCGCATATCATGACGGCGCACGTGATCTACGGAGCCGTGGATGCGCGGGTGGCCACGCTGTCGCGCTTCTGGCTGCGCGACGTGCTGCGCCGGCGCATGGGGTTCACGGGACGCATCTGGAGCGACGATCTGTGCATGAAGGGCGTCGGCGACGACGTGCCGGCCGCGGCGGAGGCGGCCCTGGCCGCCGGCTGCGACGTGCTGCTCGTCTGCCATCCGGAGGGGGTCGAGGCCGTCTACCGGCGTATCCCGACCCGTTGAGTATCCCCTGTACGGCGGGGGCAATATCCCCCTGTCGTCGCTGGCCCGGCTTGGTTATGCTCCGGGTCAATACCCCCAACGGAAGGTGACACGATGTCCGATATTCTCAGCGCAAAGGAACTGGCGCGGTACAACCGCCATATCATCCTGCCGCAGGTGGGGCTGGAGGGTCAGGAAAGGCTGAAGCAGGCCCGCGTGCTGTGCATCGGCACCGGCGGCCTGGGCAGTCCGATCGCCCTGTACCTGGCTGCGGCCGGCGTGGGTACGCTGGGCCTGGTCGATTTCGATGTCGTCGACGATTCGAACCTGCAGCGCCAGATCGCGCATTCGACGGCAAGCATCGGCCGGCCGAAGGTCGAGTCGGCCCGCGACACGCTTCTCGGCATCAACCCGTTCCTGGAGGTGGAGCTGCACGGCGAGGGCATCACGCGCGACAACGTGCGCGCCATGGTGCGCCAGTACGACGTCATCGTCGACGGCACCGACAACTTCCCGACACGTTATCTGGTCAACGATGCCTGCGTGCTCGAGGGCAAGCCGCTCGTCTACGCCTCGATCTTCCAGTTCGAGGGACAGGCCAGCGTGTTCAACCACAAGGGCGGCCCGTGCTACCGCTGCCTGTATCCGGAGCCGCCGCCGCCGGGCATGGTGCCGTCCTGCTCCGAGGGCGGCGTGCTGGGCGTGCTGCCCGGCGTCATCGGCGTCATCCAGGCCACCGAGGCGGTGAAGATCATCCTCGGCAAGGGCAAGACGCTGTCCGGGCGCCTGCTCCTGTACGATGCGCTGGACATGCATTTCCGCGAGGTGAAGTTGCGCCGCGATCCGGCCTGTCCGGCCTGCGGCGAGCACCCGAGTATCGGCGATGTGGAGGCCTACGAGCAGTTCTGCGGCCTGCCGCCGACCGAGGCCATGGCGCAGCCGGAGGTGCTGAAGCCGGACGAGATCTCGCCGAAGCAGCTGGCGGCCGCGATGCAGGCCGATCCGGAGCTGTTCCTGCTGGATGTGCGCGAGCCGTTCGAGATCGATATCTGCCGCATCGACGGCGCCTGGACGATCCCGCTGGGCGTGCTGCCGGTGCGCTACGCCGAGGTGCCGCAGGACCGCGATGTCGTCGTGCACTGCCGCTCGGGGGCGCGTTCGGCCCAGGCCGTGCAGTTCCTGCAATCGCGCGGCTATACGCGCGTCAGGAACCTGGTCGGGGGCATCCTGCGCTGGATCGACGACGTCGACCCGAGCCAAAGCAAATACTAGGGGCCTGTTCGCAGGCCCTAGAGCCTACTTCTTCGGCTTGCCCAGCGTTTCGGTGAGCTGCACGTCGAGGGGCTTGCCGGCCTCGCCGAAATAGAGGGTCCGGTGCGGGAAGGGGATCTCGATGCCCTTCTCGTCGAAGGTCAGCTTGATCCGGCGCAGGTACTCTCGGCCCACGTCCCATTGGCGGATGGGGCGGGTCCTGATGCGGCCCTTGATGACGACGGCCGAGTCCCCGAGCTTGTCGACGCCGAAGATCTCCGGTTCGGCCAGCATCAGGGCGCCGAACTTCTCGTCTGCCTGCATGGACTTGCCCACCTCGCGCATCACCTCCACGACGGTGTCCGTGTTCTCCTTGTAGGCGACACCGATCTCGAACACATAGGCCGACCATTCGTTGGTCATGTTGCTCAGCGTGGTGATCGTGCCGTTCGGGAAGATATGGACGGTGCCGCTGAGGTCGCGCAGCACCGTGGTGCGGAAATTGATGTGCTCGACCAGTCCGCCCGTACCGTTGATGATGGCGACATCGCCCACCCGGATCTGGTTCTCCAGGATGATGAAGAAGCCGGAAATGACATCGCGGACCAGATTCTGGGCGCCAAAACCGACGGCGACGCCGGCCACACCGGCGCTGGCGATGATGGGCGTGATCTCGACGCCGAGCTGTTTCAGTAAGATCAGGCCGACGGTGATCCACAGCGCCAGCAGGGCCGCCTGGCGCATCAGCCTGAGGATGGTTTCGATGCGTTTCTCGGATTCGGAAGGGGGTTCCCCCTGGGCCGCGCTTTTGTTGATCAGATGTTTCTCGAACTGCTGCAGGGATTTCCGCAGCAGCTTGGCCATGATCCAGGCCACGACGAGAATCAGCGTGATCCGGAGGCCGGTCTTGATGAACAGGTCCCAGTTCAGCGACTGGATGAGTGTCTCAATGTGGTCCATGCCGGAGCCTCCTTCCCGGGAGCCTTCCCGGAAGAGATATTCGTACTGTATCAACAAAGATCAAGCCATGCATATGTACAAGCCCCTGCCGGACTGTGGCAGCGGATTGCCCTGTGCTAAGGTGACGGGGCTATGGAACCCGCTATCGAACATCGTACCGAATCTCTGGCCACGGCCGGGCCGGCAAGCGCGTGGCTGGGAAGGCAGCCGTACCGGCCGACGTGGGAGCGGATGCGCGCGCGCGCCACGGCCGTCGCGGATGGAAGTGAGGACGAGTGCATCTGGACCTGCGAACACGATCCCGTGTACACGACGGGCATGCGCGGGCGCGACAACCGCATCGTGGCCGAACTGCCGGCGCCCCTGGTCGTCACCGACCGGGGCGGGGAGACCACCTATCACGGCCCCGGGCAGCTGATGCTGTATCCGCTGATCGACCTGCGCCGGCGCCGGCTCGGCGTGCGCGACTACGTGTCGCGGCTGGAACAGTCCTGCATCGGCCTGCTGGACCGGCTCGGCGTGGCCGCGCACCGGCGCTGCGGCTTCCCCGGCGTCTGGACCGAGGCGGGCAAGGTCGCGGCCCTGGGGGTGCGCGTACAGCGTGGGGTGGCCTATCACGGCATGGGCCTGAACGTGCGCGTCGCGCCCGCATGGTTCGCCTGCATCCGGCCCTGTGGCCTGTCCCTGCCGGTGGATCGCCTGGCCGACCATGGCATCGCCCTGCCGGCCGACGCCGAGCTGGCGCGGCAGTGGGCTCAGCACCTCGCCGGGCTGTTGTCCTAGACCGTTCCCGGCGATTTACAGCGCCACGGCAAGCGATTATGGTTCGCGCCCTTTCGATTCAGCAGGCGAGCGGCTATGATCAACGGCCGTTTGCCTTAGATGGAGGTTGAGATGGCCTTGACGAAACAGCAACTGGCCAAGTTTGAAGATCAGCTCGTGACCTGGAAGGCCGAACTGCAGGAAGGCCAGAACCAGAGCGTGCATGCCCTGCACGAGATGGAACAGAACTCGTTCCCGGATCCGACCGATCAGGCCAGCATGGAGACCGATCTCAACTTCGACCTGAGGATCAAGGATCGCGAGCGCAAGCTGATCCGCAAGATCGACCAGGCGCTGGATCGTATCAAGGAAGGCGATTTCGGCCTGTGCGAGGCCTGCGGCGGCGATATCGGCGTCAAGCGCCTGCAGGCCCGTCCGGTCACGACCCTGTGCATCGACTGCAAGACCGCCCAGGAACAGGAAGAGCGTACCCGCTCCGAGTAAGCCCCGTCCGGCTTTGTATTTCCGGCCGTAACGGCTAGCCTTTTCCTTGTGCCCTGCGGGGCAAGGAGGGGCACGGGGTGCTACGGGCCTACATCGGATTCATCGAGCGTCACCAGCAATGGTTCCGGCTGCCGCTGGTCGGCGTGCTGACGGGGCTGGCGGTGCTGCTGGCCGTGGTCCGCCCGTCCTTCATCGATCAGATCGAATTCAAGACCCTGGACGAGCGCTTCCTGCTGCGCGGGCCGCGCCCGCCCCAGGTGCCCGTCGTCATCGTCGCCGTCGACAATGCCTCGCTGGATGCGGTCGGCCGCTGGCCGTGGCCGCGCGACAAGATCGGCGACATCGTCGAGCGCGTGCTGGCGCACGACCATGCCAGGGCGCTGGGCTTCGACATGGTGTTCTCGGAGGCCCAGACCAATCCCGTCGACGAGACCCTGCGCCTGCTGCAGAACGACAAGCAACAGGCGCCCGGCGTCGCCGACTGGCTTGCCGCCCATCGTCAGCAGGGCGATCTGGACCGGCAGTTCGAATCGCTGCTTAAGCGCTTCAAGGACAAGATCGCGCTCGGTTATTTCTTCTACCCGAAGGGCTCGCATCCGCCGCCGCACATCCGCCGCATCCTGGGCCAGGAGATGGCCATGCTGCAGCCGTCGGCGATCAGCGTGTCCATGGCCGCGGACGCGAAGGCGCCGATCCCGCAGATCGCGGCGGTCGAGGGCAACATCCCCGGCATCATGCGCGCGGCCGACGTGGCCGGCTTCTTCAACTTCATGCCGGACCGCGACGGCACGGTGCGGCGCGTGCCGTTGATCGCCATGCACGACGGCATGGTCTACCCGAGCCTGGATCTGCAGCTGCTGCGCATCGCCCTCGGCTGGCCGACGGTATCGGCCGACATCACGTCCGCCGGCGTCGAGTCCGTGAGCCTGGGCAGGCGCGTGATCCGGACGGACCTCGGCGGTGGCATGCTGCTGAACCATTACGGGCCGGCCCACAGCTTCCGCCACGTGTCGGCCGTCAAGGTGCTCGAAGGGCGCGAGGATCCGGCCGTGTTCGACAACGCCATCGTCCTGCTCGGCGTCACGGCGATCGGCGTCTACGACCAGCGCCCGACCCCGTTCGATGCCACCTTCCCAGGGGTGGAGGCCCATGCCGCGGCCATCTCCAACATGCTGTCAGGCACCGAGATCCGGCACCCACCGATGCTCGGGGTGTTCGAGGTCCTGCTGGTGCTGCTGCTCAGTTTCGGCAGCGGCTGGCTGGCGTCCCGCCGCGGCCCGGTGGTGCAGAGCGCGCTGCTGCTCGGCCTGCCGCTGTTGATCATTGCAATCGGGATGTGGCTGTTCGCCGAGTACAACATCTGGCTGAAGGTGTCCTATCTGGTGATCGGGGTGCTGATGACGACGCTGCCGGTGACGCTGCTCGAATACGCCGTCGAGGCGCGCCGGCGCGGCTTCATCCATGATGCCTTCTCGCGCTACCTGGCGCCCGAGGTCGTCAGCAGCCTGGCGCGGCATCCGGAGGGGCTGAGGCTCGGCGGCGAGGTGCGGGAGCTCACCGCCATGTTCTCCGATATCTCCGGCTTCTCGAGTTTCTCCGAGAACCTGCCGCCGGATAAGCTGGTGCATTTCCTGAACAAGTACCTGACGGCGATGAGCGATATCATCCTGGCCAAGGGCGGCACCATCGACAAATACGAGGGCGACGCGATCATCGCCTTCTTCGGCGCCCCGCTGGAACTGGCGGACCATGCCACCCGCGCCATCACCGCGGCCATGGCCCAGCAGAAGCTGCTCGCCGAGTTGCGCGAGACATGGCGGGAGCAGGGCTACCCCGAGGTGCACATGCGCATCGGCATCAACACCGGCAACATGGTGGTCGGCAACATGGGCACCGAGGCGCACATGGACTACACCATCATGGGCGATCACGTGAACCTGGCCAGCCGTCTCGAGGGCGCGTGCAAGGTCTACAACGTGCCGATCCTGATCAGCAAGGACAGCTACCTGCCGGCGCGCGACGAGATCGCCGCCCGCTTCATCGACCGCATCCAGGTCGTCGGACGGTCGAAGGCCGTGGATATCCTGCAGCCGCTGGGGTTCAGGGACGAGGTCGATGAGGAGATGCTGAAGTTCGCCCGCCACTACGAGAATGCCTGGGAGCTGATGCAGGGACGGATGTTCTCCGAGGCCGAGGAGCTGTTTGCGGACCTGGCGGCGCGGCATCCGGACGACGGGCCGTGCGAGGTGATGCTGGCGCGTGTGCGCGAGTTCCGCCGCAAGCATCCGGACAACACCTGGACCGGTGTGCACGTGCTGGATTCGAAGTAGGGGATGCAGCCGCCACGGCCGTCCTCGGACCTCAAAAAAAGACGCCCGCCGGATTGCCGGCGGGCGCCATGTCGGGCCTTAAACCCTTAGTTCGATTCCAGGTCGGCGTGTTCGACCTCGGGCACCGAGTCGATCTCGGCCACGTCCGGGGTCTCGATGTCCTGGACATGGATATCGGCGACGTCGCCGGCATCCTCGACCTCATTGACCTCCGCCACGTCCGGCGTGGTGTCGACGGACGGCGCGTTCTGCACCGTCGGCGCGGCCGGCGTCGTCGGCGTGGTCGTGGTCGCAGCCGCATCGGCGGTCTGGGCCGCGAATACGAGCATGCCGGCCAGGGCCAGGGCATTCAGGGCAAGATTGATCTGAGTCTTCTTCATGGGGTCCTCCTTTTTCAAATCCTCAGAGCGTGAACCTGTGGATGCCGAAGGGGCGCCGGGGCACCGCTTGCGGCGATCCATGGACCCAAGATGGGGGGTGCGGTGGCGGGCGGATGTGACGTGGTGCACACCGTGCGTTCCCGTCACAATGTGACCCGAAGGTGTCGGAACAGGGGAGATTTCCCCCCTCCGGCAGCCTACCGGGCCGGGTAATGTATCTATACTGTTGCGTGGTTGCGAATGTTGACGGATCGCGGCCGGGCACCGAGAACGTATCTCCTCAGGGGTGCCCGGCCGCGAGCTTGTCCGGAGAGAGGGAGAAACATGGCTTCCAGGAAGATTGCGGTGATCGTCGGCAGCCTGCGTGCGCAGTCGTTCAATCTGAAGATGGCGAAGGCGCTGATGGCGCTGGCGCCCGCCTCGCTCGACTGCGAGATCGTCGGGATCGGCCAGCTGCCGCACTACAACCAGGATCTCGACGAGGGCACCCCGCCCGCCGAGTGGACGGCGTTCCGCGAGCGCATGGGCGGCTTCGACGGCGTGCTGTTCGTCACCCCCGAGTACAACCGCTCGGTGCCGGCGGTGCTGAAGAACGCCATCGACGTGGGCTCGCGTCCGTACGGCCACAGCATCTGGAACGGCAAGCCCGCCGGGATCGTGACGGTGACGCCCGGCGCCATCGGCGGCTTCGGCGCCAACCATCACCTGCGCCAGTCGCTGGTGTTCCTGAACATGCCGACGATGCAGCAGCCGGAGGCCTACGTCGGCGGCGCGGCCAACCTGCTCGACGACGCGGGCAACCTGACCAACGACAGCACCCGCGAATTCCTTTCCAAGTTCATGGAGGCCTTCGCGCGCTGGGTCGAGACCAACGCCCCCGGCTGACGCCCAAGTTCGCGGCCGGGCATCGTCATGTTCATGGATGGCTCCCCAAGATGCCCGGCCGCGATCACTTTCTCCCGACCCCATCCCGGAATCGAAACGAGGGGGATCGACTAGTTAGCACCGGTCATGAACTGGCATTCAAAAAGGGTGGTGTCCCCTTTATTCATCTATTCCAAGAAGGCCGATGGACTCGAGGCCTCTAGGGGGTCAAAGCGGGCTCCGGAGGGCAGTGTCAGCGCGACCACATGCTATCGTTGTAGTAATGAAACGGCTTCTTTGCCTAGCGCTTCTGTCATTCATCGGGATGATTTCACCATTTCAGGCGTGGGCGGCTGAACTATCCGAGAAAGGGACGCTCAGCTTCGTGCTGGAAAACGACCTGTTTTATAATCTGGATCAGCACTATACCAATGGGGCGCGGTTGATCTGGGTGCCGGGCCGCGATGCCGCAACACCGGCATGGGCCACGTATTTGCTCCGCCTCGTGCCGTGGATACCCGAGAGTGGCGAGGTGATCCATGGCTATGCCATCGGCCAGAGTATGTATACGCCGAGAGACATCACCATCGCGAATCCACCATTACGGGACCGGCCCTATGCCGGATGGTTGTACGGAACGGTGGGTATCGGTGTGGAGTCCGGTCAGCAACTTGACTGGTTCGAGGTGTCCCTCGGTATGGTGGGTCCAGCCTCCCGGGCCGAACAAACACAGAAATTCGTGCACAAGCTTATCGGGTCGAAGGCCCCCCAAGGCTGGAGTACGCAACTGAAAAACGAGCCAGGGCTCGTGCTGAATTACCAACGTAGTTGGCGAAGCCTTGCTGCCACGACCTTTTTCGGGCATCGGTTGGATTTTACCCCCCATGTCGGGGCCACGCTTGGCAATATATTCACCTATGCCGATACTGGATTCACCATACGCTATGGAAAAAGGCTGCCTAACGATTTTGGGCCGCCGCGCATTCAGCCTGGCATCCTGGGTTCGGGAAATTTTTCATCGCCTTCCGGTTTCGGGTGGTACCTCTTTGCCGGAGTCGAAGAGAGGGCTGTAGCCCGCAATATCTTTTTGGACGGCAATACCTTTCGGGCCAGCCGCCGTGTGCAAAGGGAACCCTTTCTTACCGACATTCAGTACGGTTTCGTGGTGGACTGGCCCAGCATTCGCCTGAGTTACACCCATGTGCTGAGATCCCGTGAATTCCGTACGCAAAGTCGTAGGGACGATTTCGGAGCGATCACGATGTCAGTGAAGATATAGGTGTAAAAACAGCCTGTTATGGAAAGGCATTTTCTGAGTGCCTCATCCGAACCCATCTCAAGCGAGAAGAAGGGAGCGCTGCTTTTTTGCATAACTTGGTTTTAGCCGATTCCAGCGACTCGCAGAATAGTTCCTTCGGTTCGCCCGGTTGTTGGATGTGATATCCCCGAGATTAGGGGGAGCGGATTTCGGCTACAATGGCTGGGATGGTTTACCTCACCGTTTTGAAAGGAGAGCCGCCATGATCGAGAGGATTCCCGGCCTGCCGCCCAACGTGCTGGGCTACACCGCGAAGGGCACGGTGACCGCGGAGGACTACGAGACGATCATCATCCCGGAGGTGGAGGCGAGCTTCGCCAGGCAGGGCAAGGTGCGCTTCCTGTACCACATCGGCGAGGAGGCCGAAGGATTCGAGACGGCCGCCATGTGGGACGATACGAAGCTGGGGTTCAAGCACTTCAAGGACTGGGAGCGCATCGCGGTCGTCACCGACATCGGCTGGATCCGGCTCGCCATCAAGGGCTTCGGGCTGGCGATGCGGGGCAGGGTGCGCGTGTTCCACAACGACGAGATGGCCAAGGCCGTGCACTGGATCGGCAAAGCCTGAGCGCCCCGGGCGGCATCCCGTGTGGTAGCCTCGCCCCGAGGCAGGGGCCGCGCGCTCCGGGCCTGCCTGCCATGACGCAGCATCAAATGCTCAGGGAGAGAACCTATGATCAGGAAAACCGTTCCACTTGTGGCCATGCTGACCTTGCTGCTTGCCCCGCCGGCGATGGCACAGGACGAAGGCATGGACATGGGTATGGATCATCCGATGATGATGGACAACGCCCGGATGAAGGGGATGCAGGATGCGCAGGACACCAGGGTGTCGCTGGGCCTGTCGGCGCCGATGCGCCGCACGCAGCTGGCCATGATGCGCGACCATCTGAAGGCGGTGGAAGAGATCGTGGGGCTGATCGCCGCCGGCAAGTTCGACCGGGCATCGAGCATCGCCCATCAGCGGCTCGGCCTGACGCCTCAGATGAAGAGGATGTGCAGCATGTTCGGCAACAAGGACTTCGAGACCATGGGCATCGCCTTCCACAACAGCGCCGATCATCTGGGGGATGTGCTGAAGACCGGTGATACGGCTTCCTCCCTGCAGGCCCTGCACACCACCATGCAGTATTGCGTCGCCTGCCACCAGAGTTTCCGCCAATAACAGGAACCGGCCCGCGCCCCGTGCACTGGATCGGCGAGGCCTGAGCATCGCCTCATCCGGTTCCGGCTGGATCTAGGAAGGGATCAGGTGTTGTCCAGCAGGCCGTCGCGGCACTCCGGGCAGATGCCGTGCGTCACGCTGGCATCGGTCTGGGTGCGGATGTAACGGTCCACGTTGACCCATTCGCCGTCTTCGGTCTTGATCTTGATTCCGCACCAGGCGCAGATCGGGATGATGTCGCCGAGGGCCTTGATGGCCTTCATCGCCTCCTGCAGCGCCTCGTTGGCCATGCGCAGCTCCACGTTCGCATTTTCGAGCGACTGCTCCAGCTGCTTGCGTTCGCTGATATCGAACATGAAGCCGACGAGGGCCTCGATGTCCTCGCCGTTGCGGATCACGTGCACGACGTCGCGAAGCCACACGGAATCGCCATCCGAGGTCAGGGCCCGGTAATCGATCTCGTGGTCGTTGCCCAACAGGGTCTGGGTCAGGCAATACTCGACGATCGCGTCGCGTTCGTCGGGATGGATCCTGTCCGCCCAGACCTCGATGGTGGCCCAGCTGTCCTGAGGCCAGCCCAGCAGGGGCTCGATCTGGGGACCGATGTACTCGAAGCGCTGTGTCTGCCAGTCCAGCCGCCAGGGGATGGCCCGCGTGGATTCGAGCAGGGCGCGGTACTGATCGGTACTCAAGGCATCATGCATGGACCCCATCTCCCCATGAAAGTCGCATCGATGCATTGATGTTCCCATATCGGCGCCGGATGTACAGGCGTGCATTTCCCTCCCCGTGGAAAGGCTATCGGGCATCCGGGCCGCCCGGCGGGCGGATTCAGGTGGAGATTGTAGCTAAGGGCCCGGGCGGCTCGCCGAGTCAGGCGATCTGGGGAGTGGTTTCCGCGGCCTCGTCGGTATCCGCGACCTCGTCGGCCTGCAGCTCCTCGACACGGTAGGCCGAAGGGTCGGCGAGCAGGGTCGTGACCAGGCGATGGTTCATGGCGTGTCCCGTGCGCTCGCCCTCGAAGGCGCCGGCGACCGGCAGGCCGGCCAGGCACAGGTCACCGAGGGTGTCCAGGATCTTGTGGCGCAGGCACTCGTCGTCGTAGCGCAGGCCGCCCTCGTTGACGACGCGGAAGGCGTCCAGGACGATGGCGTTCTCCAGCGAGCCGCCGAGGGCCAGGCCGGATTTCTGCAGGGCCTCGATCTCGTGCAGGAAGCCGAAGGTGCGGGCGCGGCTGACCTCGCGGGTATAGGCCTGGTGCGCGAAATCGATGGACAGCTTGCGGCCGCGCAGCATCGGGTGGTCGTAGTCGATCAGGTAGCTGACCTTGAAGCCGGAAGCGGGGTACAGCGAGCAGCGCTTGTTGCCGTCGGTGATCTCGACCTTCTTCAACACCCGAAGCACCTTCTTGGCCACGGACTGCTCGCGGATACCGGCGCACTGGATCAGGAACACGAAGGGAGCGGAGGACCCGTCCATGATCGGTACCTCGGGGCCGTTGACCTCGATGTGGGCGTTGTCGATGCCGAGCCCTGCCAGGGCGGACAGCAGATGCTCGACGGTGGCGATGTTGGCGCCGTCCCGGCCCAGCGTGGTGCACAGGCGGGTGTCGGTGACGAACTCGGCGCGGGCCGGGATCGTGACCCCGAGATCCGAGCGCGTGAAGCTGATCCCGGCGTTTTCCTTCGCCGGGTGCATGATCAGCTCGATCTTACGGCCGGAGTGCAGGCCTATGCCGCTACACCGGATGGAATGATCCAGAGTTCGCTGAGGTATCATCGGGATCCTCCGTGGTCCGTTCGCCATGGCCAAATCGTTGCGGGCATGCCCCGCCACGACCGTGACACAGCGCACACGGGGCCCATTGTGCCATCGCCCGGCGTTTGTTGGAAGGCCGACATTCAGTCGGCCTGGTAGCGCAGGAAGGCGGGCACCGCCAACTCGTCCTCGTCGTAGGCCTGCTCGCTGCCGAACAGCGGGGCCTGCAGGGCCTGAGACTTCGGGTTCAGGCCGGCGGCGGTGGCCGCGGCCAGCGAGCGGGCCGGCATGCGCGACACCTTCAGGTTTTCCGTCGCGTTCGGCACGCTGGCCATCTGCGGGGCGATGCCGTTCAGGCCCGTGGCCACGACGGTGACGCGGATGTCGTCGCCGGCATCCTTGTCGTAGACCATGCCGCAGATGATGTTGGCATCCTCATCCGCCATGTTGTGGATGATGGACACGGCCTCGTCGTACTCGGCCAGCGTCATGTCCTCGTTGCCGGTGACGTTGACCAGGATGCCGCGGGCGCCGTGGATGTCGACGTCCTCCAGCAGCGGCGAGGAGATGGCACGCTCGGCCGCCTCGCAGGCACGGCTCTCGCCGGAGGCCACGCCGGAGCCCATCATGGCCATGCCCTGGGTCTCGCGCATCACCGCCTTGACGTCGGCGAAGTCGACATTCATGTAGCCGGTGTGCGTGATCAGCTCGGCGATGCCCTTGACCGCCTGCAGCAGCACGTCGTCGGCCTTGCGGAAGGCCTCGAGCATGCTCGTGTGTTTGCCGACGGCGCCGATCAGCTTCTGGTTCGGGATCGTGATCAGGGTATCGACGTTTTTGCGCAGCTCGGCGATGCCCTGTTCGGCCTGGCGCATGCGGCGCTTGCCCTCGAAGTTGAACGGCTTGGTCACCACCGCCACGGTCAGCACGCCCATCTCATGCGCCACCTCGGCGATGATCGGGGTCGCACCGGTGCCGGTGCCGCCGCCCATGCCGGCGGTGATGAACACCATGTCGGTGTCCATCATGAACTCGCGCAGCCGGTCGCGCTCGGCGTCCGCCGCCTCACGGCCGATCTGCGGGTTGGCGCCCGCACCCAGGCCGCGGGTGACGTCGGTGCCCAGCTGCAGCTTGACGTCGGCCTTGCTGTGCTCGATGGCCTGCGCATCGGTGTTGGCGACGATGAAGTCGACGCCGCGCAGGCTCTGGTCGATCATGTTGTTGATGGCGTTGCCGCCGCCGCCGCCGACACCGATCACCTTGATCTTGGCGGACAGTCCCTTGGTATCCTCGAACGTGTACAAAGTGCTCATATGATCCTCCTGTGTGTTTGCTTCCCTTCGTGTTCCTTCGTGTTGCCCAACGTCCCTTGTCGTCTCTGTGCGTGTGAAATCGTCATCATCCCGAATCCCCGAACCAGCTGCGTAGCCGCTGCCAGCCCCGGGAAACCATGCCGGCCTCGTGCTTGTGCACCTGCGTGCGGCTGCTGCGATAACGGCAGCCGTACAGGATCAGACCCACGCCGGTGGCGTAGATGGGGCTGGACACCACATCCACCAGACCGCCCACCCCCTGCGGGCGGCCGATGCGCACCGGCATGTCGAACATCTCCTCGGCGAGCTCCGCCATGCCGTCCAGCAGGCTGCTGCCGCCGGTCAGCACGATGCCGGCCGCGACCAGCTCCTGGTAGCCGGAGCGCTGCAACTCGGCCTTGATCATCTCGTACAGCTCCTCGACGCGAGGCTCCAGGATCTGGGCCATGACCTGGCGCGGCATCGGCCTGGGCGGCCGGCCGCCGACGCTCGGCACCTCGATCTGCTCGTCCGGGGAGACCAGCGAGACCATGCACGAGCCGTACTTGCGCTTGAGCTGGTCGGCCTCGCGTGCGCTGGTTCTGAGGCCCACGACGAGGTCGTTGGTCAGATGGTCGCCGCCGATCGGGATCACCGCGGTATGGCGGATGGCGCCGTCGAGGAAGACGGCGATGTCGGTGGTGCCGCCGCCGATGTCGACGAGCACGACGCCGATGTCCTTCTCGTCCGGCATCAGCACCGCCTCGCTGGAGGCCACCTGCTCGAGCACCATGTCGGCGACGTCCAGGTCGCAGCGATTGCAGCACTTGATGATGTTCTGGGCCGAGGACACGGCGCCGGTGACGATGTGCACCTTGGCCTCCAGGCGCACGCCGCTCATGCCGATCGGCTCGCGGATGCCGTCCTGGTGATCGATGATGTATTCCTGGGGCAGGATGTGCAGGATCTTCTGGTCGGCCGGGATGTTCATGGCCCGGGCGGCGTCGATGACGCGCTCCACGTCCTCGGCCGCCACCTCGTTGTTCTTCGTGGCCACGACGCCGTGGCTGTTGTAGCCGCGGATATGGCTGCCGGCGATGCCGGTGTAGACCGTGTGGATATCCACCCCGGCCATCAGCTCGGCCTCCTCGACCGCCAGCCGGATCGACTCGACCGTGCTCTCGATATTGACCACCACGCCCTTGCGCAGGCCCCGTGACGGATGCGTGCCGATGCCGATGACATCGACCTTGCCGTCCGGCGCGGCCTCGGCGACGACACAGGCAATTTTGCTGGTACCGATGTCGAGGCCGACGACCACATCATGGTTTCTGGACATCAGATCACCTCCTTGGATCGAGCGGGGCGTATAAACCAACGGGTATCCATGCGCGCATCGATGCGCCAGGCATCCTTGTGCCAGCGCGGCTGGTCGATCAGCGCCACCAGGCGGTCGACGCGCCGGATCGCTCCCTTCTGCGGGATCACCCAGGACTCGCCGCGGTCGAAGTACAGCTTCCAGGCGCCGTCGATGGCGACCACCTCGCTCAGGTGCGCGAACAGGCTGTGCGACAGGCCGGCCAGATGCGTCAGCAGGGCGCCGGCCTCGGGCAGCTGGTCGGCCGGCAGGCGCAGCATGGGCAGGATCGGCAGCACGGCCTCGGTGCCGGGGTAGGCGGTGCCGTTGCCGTCCACCAGCTGCATCCGGCCCTGGGGATCGAGCCAGTTGCCGACGGCCTGGCGCGGCACGGCCGTGATGTCCAGGGCGCCGCCGACGCTGCGCGAGATCTGCACGTCGGCCAGCTCCGGGATGGCGGTCAAGAGATGGTGGCGCAACAGCGGCGGGAAAGTGTGCACGAAGTCCATCGGCTGGTCCGTGATCTGGGCCGCGATGGCCTGGTGCAGCGCCTCCGGCGCCTCGATGCGCCAGGAGCTCACCGACAGCGCCCGGTTCAGGGACATCAGGCCCCAGGCCACGCCGGCCGACACCGCGACGGCGACGCAGCCCATGGCCGCGATGCGGAAGGTGCGGCGCAGGTTCAGGGTGCGCGCGGGCCGCTTCTGCGGGCGGCGGGAATTGCTGCGCGGGCTCATGCCGCTCCCCCGGAGGCCATCGTCGAGGCCCGGCCTTCGTGCAGGCCGGCCGTGGCCAGGATGCGCAGGCACAGGGCGTCGAATTCGATGCCTGCTGCCGCCGCGGACTTCGGCAGCAGGCTCGTTTCCGTCATGCCGGGGATGGTGTTGATCTCGAGGATCACCGGCTCGCCGCCGTCGGCGACGATCATGTCCACGCGCGGGGCGCCGCTCGCCCCCGCGGCAAGGCAGGCTGCCTCGGCGCGCGCCATGCAGTGGCGCAGCGTTTCGGCCGGCAGGCGGGCCGGGCAGAAATAGTCGGTGGCCCCCCTGGTGTATTTCGATGCGAAGTCGTAGACGCCCGATTTCGGCGCCACCTCGACCGGCGGCAGCGCCGCGCCGTCGAGCACCGATACCGCCACCTCGACGCCGGTCACCGGCATCTCGGCCAGCCAGCCCGCGGCATCGCCCTGCCAGCCCAGCGCCTGCCAGTCCACTTCGCTGTCCAAGCGGAACAGCCCGACGCTTGAACCCTCGGCCACCGGCTTGACGATGACCGGGTAACGGATCGGCCCCTGCGTGCCGATCGGGATGTCGATGGGGGTCTTGATGCCGGCCTGGCGCAGCACCGCCTTGGTCAGGCGCTTGTTCATGCACAGGCCGGAGGCGGTGACGCCGGAGCCGGTGTAGGGAATGGAAAGGATCTCGAGCATCCCCTGCACGCAGCCGTCCTCGCCCAGGGTGCCGTGCAGGGCGATGAAGGCGGCGTCGATGCCGGCCCCGGCGATGGCCTGGCACCAGTCGTGGGTCAGGTCGATGCCGGTCGCATCCATGCCGGCGCGGGTCAGCGCCTGCAGCACGGCCTGGCCCGAACGCAGAGAGATCTCGCGCTCGCTCGAAGTGCCGCCCATCAGCACGCCGATGCGATGGCCCTGGAACGGATGCGCGCTCATGATCCACCCACGATGCGCACTTCCGGCTCCAGATCGATGCCGAAGCGCGCCTTCACTTCCTGGCGTGCCTTGTCGATCAGGGCCAGTACGTCGGCAGCGCTGGCGCTGCCGTCGTTGACGATGAAATTGGCGTGCACCTCCGAGATGCGGGCGCCGCCGACGGTCAGGCCCTTGAGCCCTGCCGCCTCGACCAGGCGGGCGGCATGATCGCCCTCGGGGTTCTTGAACACGGATCCGCAGTTCGGCCAGGCCAGCGGCTGTGTGTCGCTGCGCTGGGCGCGCATGCGGCGCATGCTGTCGCGGATGTCCTCCGGATCGCCGTCCTTCAGTTCGAAGGTAGCCGCCAGCACGATGCTGCCCGCCGGCAGGGCCGTGTGGCGGTAGCGCATGGCAAGCTCCGAGGCCGGCAGCTGCGAGGCCTGCCCGCGCCGGTCGACGATGCGGATGGCCTGCAGGGTGTCGGATACCTGCTGGCCGAAGGCGCCGGCGTTCATGGCCACACCGCCGCCGACATTGCCGGGGACCGTGGCCATGAACTCCAGGCCGGAAAGCCCGTGGTTGGCACATTGCTGCGCCAGCTTGCCCATGCGTACGCCGGTGCCGGCCTGCACCTGCCGGTCCGTGATCGTCAGTCCGGCCAGGGCGGAAAGATCCAGCACCAGGCCGTCGAAACCGGTGTCGGGCACCAGCAGGTTGCTGCCGCGTCCGAGCGGCAGGATCGGAAGGTCGGCCGGGATCAGCGCCATGGCGCGCACGAGCTCGTTCTCGCCGGCCGGGCGGAACATCCAGCGCGCCGGACCGCCGACCGCCAGCGTCGTGTGCCGGGCCATCGGCTCGCGTCCGCGCAGGCGGCCGAGGCCCGCCCGCGCGTCCGTCCACGGCAGCGTGCGTGTCTCGGCCATCATGCTTTTTCTCCGGAGGCGCTACGGCGCATGTCGGCGGCCAGGCCCCCGACGGAGCCCGCGCCCATCAGCATGACCATGTGTCCCCTGTCCAGCGCCGCGGCGGCCAGCGTCCGCGCGGCCTCCAGGTCCGGGCAGGTCGTGACGTTGCGGTGGCCGCGTGCGGCCATGCCGTCACGCATCCAATCGCTGCTGATGCCGGCGATCGGAGTCTCGCTGGCGGCATAGATCGGCAGCAGCACCACCTCCTGCGCCAGGTCGAAGGCCCCGAGGAAATCGTCCATCAGGTCGCGGGTGCGCGTGTAGCGGTGTGGCTGGAAGATCACGGTCACCGGGCGCTCGGGCCAGCATTCGCGGGCCGTGGCCAGGGTGGCCTCGATCTCCTTCGGGTGATGGGCGTAGTCGTCGACCAGGATGCCGTGGCCGATCTCGGTGTGCTGGAAGCGGCGCTGGATGCCGCCGAAGCTGGCCAGACCGGCGCGCACGGTGGCCAGGTCGATGCCGATGTCGCGCAGCACGGCGATGGCGGCCAGCGCGTTCTCGGCATTGTGGCGGCCGGGGATGGCGAGCCGGAATTCGCCGAGGTCCTCGCCGCCCGCGGTGCCGGCACGGATGACCTGGCCGTATCCGTCGCAGCGGCGCGAGAGCAGGTGGATGTCGGCCTGCGGGCTGCTGCCGTAGGTGGTGATCGGCTTGTGCAGGCCGATGCGCAGGGCGGCCACATGGGGATGCTCGTGATGCAGTACGACGCGGCCGTAGAAGGGCACGTTGGTCACGAACTGGCGGAAGGCCTCGAGCAGCTGCTCGAAGCTGCCGTAATGCTCCAGGTGTTCCGGATCGATGTTGCTGACCACCGCCAGCATCGGCGTCAGGCGCAGGAACGAGCCGTCGCTTTCGTCGGCCTCGGCCACCAGCCACGGGCTTCCGCCGAGCTTGGCGTTGTTGCCGCTGGCGACCAGGCGGCCGCCGATGACGTAGGTGGGATCGAGCCCCGCCGTTTCCATGCCGTGGGCGATCAGCGACGTGATCGTGGTCTTGCCGTGGCTGCCGGCGATGGCGATGCCCTGCTTCATGCGCATCAGCTCGGCCAGCATCTCGGCGCGTGGGATCACCGGGATGCCCTGCTCGTGGGCGGCGACCACCTCGGGGTTGTCCCTGGCCACGGCGGAGGAGATGACGACGACCTGGGCCGGCCCGAGGTTGGCCGCGTCGTGGCCGATGGCCACCGGGATACCGAGCTGGGTCAGGCGCGCCACGTTGGCGCTTTCGGCCACGTCGCTGCCCTGGACCGCGAAGCCCTGGTTGTGCAGCAGTTCGGCGATGCCGCTCATGCCGATGCCGCCGATGCCGGTGAAATGGATGTGGCGGATGCGCGTGATCATGCCGCCACCCCCAGGAAGGGCGCGAGTACGCCCAACTGGCGATCCTCGGCCTCGGTCGGGGCCTGCTCCCTGGCACAGCGGCTCATGTCGGCCAGGCGCCCGGTGTCGGTGAGCATGGGCGTGAGCAGGTCGGCCAGGCTCTGGGCCGTGGCGGCGGCCTGGTTGGCGATCAGCGCCGCCCCGTGGTCGGCGAGCGCCCTGGCATTGAACCACTGGTGGTTGTCGGCGGCGTGCGGCAGCGGCACGAACACGGTCGGCATGCCGACCATGGCCGCCTCGCTGACGCTCATGGCGCCGGCGCGGGCGATCATCAGGTCTCCGTTGGCGTAGAAGGCGGGCATGTCCTCGCAGAAGCCCAAGACCTCGGCGTCGACCCCGGCCTCGGCATAGCGCTGCCGGACCTCGTCGACGCGCCCCGGGGCCTTGCCGGCGGCATGGCTGACGCGAAATGCCAGCCCCCGGGCCGCGAGCAGGCCGCAGGCCTCCGGCACCAGGCGGTTGAACCATTCGGCGCCCTGCGAGCCGCCCATGACCAGCAGCCTGGGCGGGGTATGGGCCTGCCAGCGCACGCCCTGCAGCGTCGCGGCCACGATGTTGCCGGTGACGACGGCCTTGCCGGCCGGCAGACGGGGGACGGCGTCGGCGAAGCCGAGCATGATCTTCTGCGACAGGCGGGCCAGCGTGCGGTTGACCAGGCCCGGCACGGCATTCTGTTCGTAGAGCACGACCGGGATGCGGCTGATCAGGGCCGCGACGACGCCGGTGACGCTGGCATAGCCGCCGACGCCGACCACCAGGCTCGGCCGGCCCTGTCGCCAGTGGCGGCGCACCTGGCGCACCGCGGCCGGCAGTTCCCACAGCAGTACCCTGAGCCGCTGGGCCAGACCCGCGCCCTGCACGCTGTGGATCGGCAGCAGCAGCACGTCCTCGCCACGTGCCGGCAGCATCGTGGCCTCCAGGCCGCGCTCGGCGCCGATGAACTGGACTTGCAGCGCCGACCAGCGCCGACGGGCGGCATCGGCCAGCGCCAGGGCCGGCATCACATGCCCGCCGGTGCCGCCGCCGGCGATGCACAGCATCGGTGCGGCGTTCATGCGGCGACCCCCGGGCGGTGGTTCTGCGGCAGGTGGCGCTGTACGCCCAGCACCAGCCCGATCAGCAGGCATTCGCCGAGCAGGGCGCTGCCGCCGTAGGACACGAAGGGCAGGGGCATGCCCTTGGTCGGCATCAGGCCCATGGCCGCCCCCATGTTGATCGTGAAGGCCAGTCCCAGCAGCAGGCAGGAACCGAGCACCAAGAGGCGCGCGAACATCTCGTCCGCCTGGATGGCCAGGCGGATGCAGCGCCACATCAAGATCGAGAACAGCACGATCAGGGCCAGGGTGCCGACCAGCCCGAGCTCCTCGCCGATCACGGCGGCGATGAAGTCGGTGAAGGTCTCCGGCAGGTAGAACAGCTTCTGCACGCCCTGGCCCAGGCCGGCGCCGTCGATGCCGCCCGAGCCGAAGGCGATCATCGACTGCACCAGCTGGTAGCCGCTGCCGTACGGATCGGTCCACGGGTCGGTGAAGCTGAGCAGCCGGCGCAGGCGATAGGGCTCGGCGACCATGATGATCAGACCGATCGGCACGATGGCGGTGACGAGGCTGGCCAGGTGACGGATGGGCACGCCGCCGACGAACCACATGGCGATGCATACGGCGGTCAACAGCGCGGCGTTGCCGAAGTCCGGCTGCAGCAGCAGCAGTACGACCATGACGGCGAGCACGGTCAGCATCGGCGCCAGCCCCGTCGCGAACTGGCGCAGGCGCTCGGGGAAGGCCGACATGTAGTAGGCCATGTACAGCACGACGATGGGCTTGGCGAACTCGATCGGCTGCAGTGTGAACAGCGGCAGCGAGAACCAGCGCCGGGCGCCGTTGATGTTCTTGCCCAGGCCCGGCACCAGCACCAGCACCATGATCAGCAGGGCCAGGGCCAGCAGCGGCACGCTGACGGCCTTCCACCAGGCGATGTCGATGCGCGAGGTCCACCACATCAGCGCGAAACCGAGCGGGATGTACAGCAGCCAGTGGCCGATGATGCGATAGGGATCCCCGTAACGTGCCTCGGAGATGCTGAGGCTGGCGCTGGCGACCATGATGACCCCGAGCAGCATCAGGGCCGTGACGCTGCCGACGAGCAGGTGGTCGGGAGGCAGCAGACGCTTCATGCCGGGGCTCCGAAGCGATCGATGGCCGCAGCGTAAGCCTGGCCCCGCTCGGCGTAATTCCTGAACTGATCCAGGCTGGCGGCGGCCGGCGACAGCAGCACCGGCAGGGAGGAGCGGTCGTCGGCGGCCATCATCACGGCGCGGTCGATGGTGCGGGCATACGTGGCCGGCACGTCGGCGGCCGCCAGCGCCTTCAGAAACGGTGCCCCGTCCTCGCCGATGACGAAGGCGTGCTCGACATGGCGGCGGATGACGGGTTGCAGCGGCGCCAGGTCCAGGCCTTTGAGCTGGCCGCCGCAGATCCATACCACGCGGTCGAAGGATTCCAGCGCCGCCTTGGCCGCATCGGGATTGGTGGCCTTGGAATCGTCGTACCAGGTGTGCCCGCCGGCCTGCCGGAGCAGCTGCATCCGGTGCTCCAGCCCGCAGAAGGTGGTCATGGCCTCGGTGATGACGGCTCCGTGCACGCCGAAGCTGGCAGCGGCCTGGGCGGCGACGGCGAGGTTCAGCTGCTGGTGGCGTCCGCGGATCGGCATGTCGGCCAGGTCCACCTTCTGGTAGGCGTCCTGCTGGCTCCAGAACAGCCTCCCCCGTTCCGTCTCGATGCCGGCGACCAGATTGCTGGTCTCGGCCGGCTGGTCGGTGACGCCGAAGCGGCCGACCCAGACGCCGCGTTCCCTGAGCTGCCCGGCCAGGGCATCGAAGCGCGCATCGGCCGGCAGCAGGGCCGTATCGCCCTCGCCCTGGCCCTCGAACAGCCGGAACTTGGCCGCGGCGTACTCCTCGGGGCTGGCATGGGCGTCGGCATGGTCGGGCTGCAGGTTCAGCAGGGCCGCCCAGGCCGGATGAATGGTGCGGCTGCGCTCCAGCTGGAAGCTGGACAGCTCCAGCACCACGCGTTCCGGCTGGCCTGCGGCCAGCAGGTCGAGCATCGGCGTGCCGATATTGCCGCCTTTCTCGATGCCTTCGGGAAGCGTCTCCAGCAGGGTGGCGATCATCGTCACGGCCGTCGTCTTGCCGTTGGTGCCGGTGACGGCGATCAGCGTTCCCCGGTAATGTTCCGCGAACAGGTCCAGGTCGCCCACCACCGGCACCCCGGCCTTGCGCACCCGCTGCAGCACCGGATGGTTCCAGGCCACACCGGGGCTGACCACGACCTTGCCGAAGCGGGTCAGCACGGCCGCTTCCAGCGGCCCGATCTGCACCTGGACGGGAACATCGGCGGCCAGCTGTACGTCGTGCTCGTCGAAGCCGACGCAGCGGATACCGTGCCGGGCCAGGAAACGCGCCAGCGAACAGCCGGTGCGGCCCATGCCGATAATGGCCACGGCATCGGCGGCGCCGAGGCTCCGGGCATGTGGGTCGATCGCCGTGTTCATCGCAGCTTCAGCGTGGACAGCGCGATCAGCGCCAGGATCATGGCGATGATCCAGAAGCGCACGATGACCTGCGGCTCTGCCCAGCCTTTGAGTTCGAAGTGGTGGTGGATCGGCGCCATGCGGAACACGCGCTTGCCGGTCATCTTGAAGCTGGCGACCTGCACCATCACCGATACCGCCTCGAGCACGAACAGGCCGCCGGCGATGGCCAGCAGCAGCTGTTGGTGCACGGCCGAGGCGATGAAGCCCAGTGCCCCGCCCAGCGCCAGGGCGCCGACGTCGCCCATGAACACCTGCGCCGGGTAGGTGTTGAACCACAAAAAGCCCAGGCAGGCGCCGACGATGGCGCCGCAGAACACGGTCAACTCCCCGGCGCCCGGCACGTGCGGGATCATCAGGTAGCTCGAGAACTGGGCGTGGCCGGCGAGATAGACGATGACGGCGAGTGCGGCGGCGGCCATGAACGTCGGTGCCACGGCCAGGCCGTCCAGGCCGTCGGTCAGGTTCACGGCGTTGGAGCTGCCGACCAACACCAGC
>Ga0315540_10000418_pt1 | contig 23949 bp, 20 predicted proteins | sample SalMarSW160110MG_FD_203677 | JGI IMG/M metagenome (GOLD analysis project Ga0315540, IMG submission 203677) | Salt marsh sediment microbial communities from the Plum Island Ecosystem LTER, Massachusetts, United States - Salt Marsh Sediment SW1601-10 ...
CCGTGGGGGCGCTACTACGAGCGGCTCGAGGACACGCCGGGGATCGCCAGCCCCGCACGGCACCGGCTCAAGCGCGCCGCGTAGAAGCGGCACGGCGCCCCGCAGGGGGTGCCGCGCTCACCGCCACCCACAATCTGCGCCGCACAGTCAAAGTCCTTCGGCGGCGCGCGCGGGAGCGCTCAGCGCGCTCGGGTGCGGCGGCCCGGGCGCCCGCCGGTCGCCCGCGGCCGGCCCGGCCTCCACTGGTGCGCGGCCATGTCCACCGTGCCGCGGCCCGTGAACTTCACGCCCTCGTGCTCGAGCCGGATCCGCTGGGTCGTCGCCGCGCTGCCGTCGAGCTTGCCGAGCGTGATGCGCCCGCCGGCGGCGAGCACGCGGTGCCACGGCAGCGCGTGGTGCTCCTTCGAGGCGTGCAGCGCGTAGCCCACGAGCCGCGCTGCGCCGTGCATGCCCGCGAGGTCCGCCACCTGTCCGTAGGTCGCCACCTTGCCGCGCGGGATGCGCCGGACGACGGCGTAGATGCGGGCGTACGAGGTCGAGGGCTCCGTGGCTACCCCGCGATGCCGAACTCGCGCAGGGCGTCGTTCAGGCTGGTCTTGCGGTCGGTGCTCTCGCTGCGCGTGCCGATGATGAGCGCGCACGGGGTGCCGAACTCGCCGGCCGGGAGCTTCTTCGAGCGGAAGCCGGGGATCACGACGGCGCGCTCGGGCACCTCGCCGCGGAGCTCGATGGGCTTGCTGCCGCGCGCGTCCACGATCGGCGTCGAGGCGGTCAGGACGACGCCGGCGCCGAGCACGGCGCCGGCGCGCAAGCGCACGCCCTCGACGACGATCGAGCGCGAGCCGACGAACGCGTCGTCCTCGACGATCACGGGCGCGGCCTGCGGCGGCTCGAGCACGCCCCCGAGTCCGACCCCGCCCGAGAGGTGGACGCGGGCGCCGACCTGAGCGCACGAGCCCACGGTGGCCCAGGTGTCCACCATCGTGCCCTCGCCCACGCGCGCGCCGACGTTCACGTAGCCGGGCATCAGGATGACGCCCTTCTCGAGGAAGCTGCCGTAGCGCGCCACGCCCGGCGGCACCACGCGAACGCCCGTGGACTCGAGGTTCCGCTTGAGCGGCAGCTTGTCGAAGAACTCGAGATCCCCGGCGCGCATCGGGGCCGAGACGCGCATGCGGAAGTAGAGGAGGATCGCCTCCTTCACCCAGGCGTGCGTCGTCCACTCCCCGCCCGCGTTCGCCGGCGGCGAGGCCACGCGCACGTGGCCGGCGTCGAGCGCGGCCAGCGTGCCCTCGACGGCGCCGCGAAGCGCCGCGTCCTCGAGCGGCAGATCGCCCGCCCAGCCGCGCGCGACCGTCTCCTCCCAGCGCGCGAGCGGGTACTCCGCCGCCGCGGCGGCCGAGGTCGCGGCGGTCGGGGCCGCGCTCACCTCAGGGCCTCCATCCGCGCGATCGCCTCGCGGCACTGCGCGAGCGTGGGCACGAGCGCCCAGCGCACGAAGCCCTCGCCCCCGGGGCCCAGGTACGAGCCGGGCGTCACGACGATGCCGAGCCGCAGCAACGACTCGCAGAACCCCTCGTCGTTCCCGCCGGGCGCCTTCATCCAGAGGTAGAACGTGGCCTCGCTCGCCTCGGTCTTCCAGCCGCGCTTCGCGAACTCGGCCAGGAACAGCGAGCGCTTGGCGGCGTACCGCGCGCGCAGCTCGCCGGTGTGGGCGTCGTCGTCCCACGCGGCGATCGCGGCGTCCTGGATGAAGTCGGGAGTCGCCGCGCCGACGCTCGGGCGGAAGCGCCGCAGCGCGTCCATCAGCCTCGCGTCGCCGGCGAGGAAGCCGCTGCGGTAGCCCGTCATCGCGCTGCGCTTCGACAGCGTGTACATCGCGATTACGTTCTCGAGCCCGTGCGCGAGGAGCGTCGGCGGCGGGCCGCCCTCGAACCACAGGTCGCCGTAGGCCTCGTCGCTCACGACCCAGAAGCCGTGGCGGCGGGCCAGCGCCACGATCGCGGCGCCCTCTTCGGGGGTCAGCACCGAGCCGGTCGGGTTGTGGGGCGAGTTGAGCCACAGCAGCGCCGTGCGCGCCCAGACCTCGTCGGGCACCCGCTCGGGGCGGAACTTCCATCCGTCCTCGCTCCGCAGCGGCGCGAAGTGGGGCTCGGCGCCCGCGAAACGCGCGCCGCCCTCGTACACGGGATAGGCGGGCGTCGGAATGACGACGGTCTTCTTCGGGCCCGTCGGGTCCACGACCGCGAAGGCCATGTTGAAGACGGCCTCCTTCAGGCCGTTCGCCGGCAGGACGTGGATCTCCGGATCGGCGGTCACGCCGTGGCGGCGCTTCAGCCAGGCCGCGCACGCGGCGCGCAGCTCCGCCTTGCCGGTCGTCGCCGGGTAGCTCGAGACGACCGGCACGCGCTTCAGCATCGTCGCGCGGATGAACTCGGGGGTCTCCTCGCGCGGGTCGCCCATGCCGAAGTTGATCGTCGCCAGGCCGGCGGGCTGCAGCTCGCGGCGGCGGCGCTCGAGCTTCACGAACGGGTACTCGCCGGTCCCGGTGAGCAGCGGGTGGAGCGGCGCGGCGGCGGAAGCCGCCGGGCTCTTCGCGGACGCGGTGCCCATCTACTCCTCCGTGGACAGGAACCGGGCGAGCGTCTCGTAGACGACGCCCAGGTTCCCGACGGGACAGTGCTCGTCGGCCCGGTGGCAGAGCTCGGCCAGCCCGGGTCCGTAGTTGAAGGCCGGAATGCCGGCGCTCGTGAAGCGCGCGACGTCGGTCCAGCCCTGCTTGCCGGCGACCTTCGCGCCCGAGCGGCGCACGAACTCGGCGACGACCGGCTGGTCGAGCGCGACGAGGCCGGGCGCGGCACGGTCCACGACCTCGAAGCCGAAGCCCTCCGGCACCTTCGCGCGAACGTTCGCGATCGCCTGCTCGACCGTGGTGTCGGGCGTGAAGCGGTGGTTGAGGTTCACGACCATCTCGTCGGGGATCACGTTCTTCGCGCGCCCGGCGTGGAGCGTGGTGACCTGCAGCGTCTCGCGGTATTCGAGGCCCTGGATCGCGCGGGGCGTGACCGGCCAGCGCGTGATCTCCGCGAGCCACGCCGCGCCCTCGCCGACCGCGTTGCGCCCCATCCACGGGCGCGCGGCGTGCGCGGCCTCGCCGGGGACCCGAACTTCGACGTTCAGGATGCCGTTGCAGCCCATCTCGACGTTGAGGTCGGTGGGTTCCATGACGACGGCCACGGCGGCCTCCTGGAGCCACGGGTTCTCGGGCAGGATGCGCCCGAGGCCGTTGTTCACCGCCGGCCCCTCCTCGGCGTCGTAGAACACGCAGGCGAGATCGAAGCGCAGCGACGCGAGGTCGAGCGACTCGGCGAGCGCGAGCATCACCGCGTCGCCGGCCTTCATGTCGGTCGTCCCGACGCCGTAGAGATCGTCCCCGTCCCGGCGCGACTTCGCGTTGCCCTGCGGCGGCACCGTGTCGAGGTGACCCACGAGCGCGACGAGCGGTCGGCCGCGACGCGGGCCCCGCCAGATCACGCCGTTGCCGGAGCGCGTCGTCTCCCCGCCGCGGACGGCCCCGAGGCGCTCCTCGACGAAGGCGGCGATCTCGGCCTCGTTCCCGGTGACGCTCGGGATGTCCACGAGGGCGGCGAGCAGCTCGGCGAGCGAATCGGCGGTCACGACGGAAGGCATGGCGGGGCTCCGGGAAGAGGAACGGGTGAGAGGCGCGAAAGGTAGCATCGCGGCCGAGCCGCGCGCGAGGGCGCGGGGCGGACACGGCGCCCGCCGCGCGGGCACCGGCTTCCCGTCAGTCCAGCCCCGCGGCGCGGGCCGCCCACCAGCACAGCGCGGCCACGATTCCCGCCGCGGGCATCGTGAGCACCCACGCCCACACGATCCGGCCGGCGACGCCCCAGCGGACGGCGGAGAGCCGCTGGGTCGCGCTCACGCCCGAGCCCACGATGGCGCCCGTGATCGTGTGCGTCGTCGAGACCGGGATGCCGAGCGCGCTGGCGCTGAACAGCGCGCACGCGCCGGCCGTCTCGGCGCAGAAACCCCCGACGGGCTGCAGCTTCGTGATGTTCATGCCCATGGTCCTCACGATGCGCCAGCCGCCGGACAGCGTGCCGAAGCCGATGGCCCCGTAGCTGCAGAGAATCACCCAGAACGGGACGTGGAAATCCCCTTTCAGGTGCCCGATCGAGTAGAGCAGCGCGGTGATGATCCCGGCGGTCTTCTGGGCGTCGTTCGACCCGTGGCCGAGGCTGAACGCGGCCGCCGACAAGAGCTGCAATCGTCGGAACAGCGTGTCCACCCCTCGCGGCGTCCATCGTCGGAAGATCCACACGGTCGCCAGCATGAACAGGAAGCCGAGGATCAGCCCGAGGACGGGCGAAACGACGATGAAGGCCACGGTCTTCGTGACGCCGGAGGCGACGATCACGCCGGGCCCGTCGGCGGCCATCGCGGCCCCGACGAAGCCGCCCATCAGCGCGTGGGACGAGGACGTCGGCAGCCCGAGCCACCAGGTGAGGATGTTCCAGAGGAGCGCCCCGGCGAGCGCCGCGAGCACGATGGTCGGGGTCACGACCGAGGGGTCCACCGTGCCTTTCGCGATCGTCCTCGCCACGGGCACGCCGAAGACCGCGAACGCGATGAAGTTGAAGAACGCGGCCCAGACGACGGCCTGGCGGGGCGAGAGCACGCGCGTGCTGACCACCGTGGCGATCGAGTTGGCCGCGTCGTGGAAGCCGTTGCTGAAGTCGAACGCCAGCGCGATCGCGATGATCACGAGGATCTGCGGCGGGAAGGGCAGGTCCATCGAGCTCACCGGCTCTTGATGACGATCGACTCGATGGTGTTGGCCACGTCCTCGCACTTGTCCGTGGCGTTCTCGAGCCGGCCGTAGATCTCCTTCCACCTCAGCACGTCCAGGATGTCGTGCCGGCCGGAGAACAGGTCCGCCACGACCTGGCGCGAGATGCCGTCGGCCTCGTTTTCGAGCCGGTTGATCTCGATCGTGAACGCGATCAGGTGCTTCATGTCCTTCAGGCTGTCCACGGCCTGCTCGATCTGGCGGGCACTCGCCACGAGGATGGACGTCATCCGCACCGCCTCGGGCCGCGGCCGGTCGATGCCGAACAGCAGCACCCGGCTGCCGATCGCCTCCGCGGCGTCCACGACGTCGTCGAGCCCGCTCGCGAGGTCGTGGATGTCCTCGCGCTCGAGCGGGGTGATGAAGGTGCGGTTGAGCCGCTCGAAGAGCTCGTGCGTGACGAGATCCGCGCGATGTTCGATCTCCTTGAGCGTCTTCGCGCGCTCCTCGAGCCGGTCGAACTTCTCCATCATCTCGTGGAGCTCGTCGCAGCCCTCGCGCACCAGCGCGGCCTGCCGGCGGAAGAGGAGGAAGAAGTCCTCCTCACGGGGGAACAGCGAGATCATTCGGTCGCCTCTCGGAAGGGATGGGGAACGGCGACGGCGGCACGGATGGCGGCGGGAGAACTAGCACCGCGGGGGGTTTCCGGCAACGTGTCGCGGCGGGGGCCCGGCATGACGGGCCGGGCCCCCTCCGGAGGGCGGGAATTCGGGACCGGGAGCGGGTTGCGCTAACCTGCCGGCCGTGCCGCCGCCCTCCCTGATGCATCGCGCGCTCCTCGCGCTCGGGCTGCGCCGGCCGTCGCTCTCCGAGCTGGCCCGGCGCCTGAGATCCGTATACGAAAACGCCCAGTCCCCCCACCCGGTGTGGGAGGAGCCGGACTTCGAAACGGGCGTCCGGCTCGTCATCGAGGCGGTCGAACAGGGCGCGCCGATCGAGAACTTCGGCTTCGGGCTCGGCCCCATCGTCGCGCTCATGGCGGCCGAGGCGGCCGGGCGGCTCGACAACCTCGACAAGTCGCTCGACGCGCTCCTCCGGCTGCAGTCGGGCGGCTGGCCCTGGACCCGCCAGCGGGCGCTCGAGCTGCTCGCGGCGCGCGCCGGCGAGAAGCCGGTGCTCGCGCGCGCCCTGCTCGCGCTCGCACCGCCCTCCGAGGACCTGCTCGAGGCCATGCTTCCGGCGCTCGGCCAGTTCGCGCAGGAACGCCTCAAGGTCGAGGCGGAAGCACTCTTCGGCGACCGGCTCGATCCTCTGCCGCCGCCGCAGCGCGCGTTCGTCGAAGCGGCGGTCGAACGCCTGGCCGCCTCGCTGCCTCCCCCGATGGTCGAGGAGGTCCGCTCGGCGCAGCGCCGTCGCGTGCCGGTCGAGACGCTGCGCGGCATCGGCCGCGTCTGGGAGCCGCTGCCCGACGAGGGCGAGGACCCCGAGGCCACGCCGCACGAGGGCCACGAGCCGACGCTGCGCGAGATCGAGGCGCGCCTGACCGGCGCCGAGCCGCGGTGCGTGCTGCTCGCGGGCGAGAGCGGCACCGGCAAGACGGCGCTGATCCGGCAGATCGCGCGCCGCCTGCAGCGCGCCGGCTGGGTCGTCTTCGAGGCCTCGGCCCCCGACCTCGTGGCGGGCCAGTCGTTCGTCGGCCAGCTCGAAGGGCGCATGCGCTCGCTGCTCGAGGCGCTCTCGGGGCGCGACGTGCTCTGGATCGTGCCGTCCTTCCACGAGCTGGCCTATGCGGGAGCGACGATCGCCGATCCTTCGTCCGTGCTCGACCTCCTGCTGCCCTCGCTCGAGCGCGGGTCCGTGCACGTGCTCGGCGAGACGCGCCCGCAGCCGCTCGAGCGCCTCCTGCTGCGCGCGCCGCGCGTGCGGACCGCGGTCTCGATCCTCCGTGTCGAACCGCTCGACGACCAGAGCACGCTGGAGATGGCTGCAACCTGGTGCGAGGCCGCCGCGCGTCGCGGCCACCCCTCGTGCGACGCGGCGACGCGGCGCGAGGCCGCGCAGCTGGCCCGCCAGTACCTCTCCGATCTCGCGCCGCCGGGCTCGCTGCTCAAGCTGCTGCGCCTGACCTCGGAGCGGCTGCGCGAGCCGGGCCGGCCCCGGGTCGAGACCTTCGGCATCGACGACATCTACGAGACGCTGGGAGCACTCACCGGTCTTCCGCTGACCCTGCTCGACGACCGCCGGCAGCTCGCGCTCGACGGGCTGCGCGCCCACTTCGAGAAGCGCGTCATGGGCCAGCCCGAGGCCGTGGACCGGCTCGTCGAGCGCATCGCGATGATCAAGGCCGGCGTCACCGACCCGCGTCGGCCGCTCGGCGTGTTCCTGTTCGTCGGCCCCACCGGCACCGGCAAGACCGAGATCGCGCGCACGCTCGCCGAGTTCCTCTTCGGCTCCGCCGACCGGATGATCCGGCTCGACATGAGCGAGTACATGGTGCCCGAGTCGCTCGACAACATTCTCGGAGATCGCGACCCGTTCGCCTCCGCGCAGGCGCTCGTCCACCGCATCCGCCGGCAGCCGTTCTCGGTCGTGCTGCTCGACGAGTTCGAGAAGGCGCACCCGCGTGTGTGGGACCTCTTCCTGCAGGTCTTCGACGACGGCCGGCTCACGGACCGGCGGGGCGACTCGGCCGACTTCCGCCACGCGATCCTGATCCTGACTTCGAACCTCGGCGCGACGCTGCCGGCGGGCGCCCGGCTGGGCTTCCAGAACGACTCGAACGAGTACGCCCCCGGCTCGGTGCTGCGCGCGGTCGAGAACACGTTCCGGCGCGAGTTCGTGAACCGGCTCGACCACATCATCGTGTTCCGCCCGCTCGCGCGCTCGACGATGCGCGACATCGTCCGCAAGGACCTCGCGGACGTCTTCCAGCGCCGCGGCCTGCGCAGCCGCGATTGGGCCGTGGAGTGGGACGACTCGGCGATCGACCTGCTGCTCGAGAAGGGCTTCACGCCCGATCTCGGCGCCCGGCCGCTGAGGCGCGCGATCGAGCAGCACGTGCTCGCGCCGCTCGCGACGACGATCGTGCGGCACGAGGTGCCGGCGGGCGACCAGTTCCTGTTCGTCCGCGCCGAGGACGGCGCGATCCGCGTGCGCTTCGTGGATCCCGACGCGCCCGACGAGGAGGAGGCCATCGCGGGCTCCCCGCCGGCGACGGTGCCGGCGCCGGCCGATCTCGACGTGCGCGATGTCGCGCTCGATGCGCGCGGCACGCCCGCCGAGCTGGCGCTGCTGCGCACGCACGTCGAGGGGCTCGAGGCGGTGATCGGAGGCGAGGCCTGGCAGTCGCGCGCGGCGCGACTCTACGAGACGATGCGCGCCGAAGGCTTCTGGCGCTCGCCGGGGCGTTTCCAGGTGCTCGGGCGCGTCGAGAACCACGATCGCGTTCGCGCGGCGCTCGCGACCGCACGCTCGCTCTGCGACCGGCTCACCGCCCCGCAGGCGCGCGAGCGGCTGCCCCTCGAGATCGTGCGCGCGCTCGCGCAGCAGGTCTACCTGCTCGAGGCGGCCCGCGACGCGCTCGAAGCGGGTGAATCGTGGGAGGCCTTCCTGTCCGTGCGGCCGTTCACGGACGGGGACGCGGACCGCGCGGAGGCGTTCGCGGCACAGCTCGTGCGCATGTACGAGGGCTGGGCGCGCCGCCGGCGCATGCACCTCGAGGTGCTCCTCGAGGGCGGTCGGGGAAGGCGCTGGGTCGCCGCCGTCTCGGGCTTCGCCGCGTGGCGGATCCTGCGGCCTGAGCAGGGCCTGCACATCCACGAGGCGGAGCAGGATCAGGCCCACGTCGAGCGGCTGCGCGCCGAGGTGCGCGTCGCGGCCCAGCCGCCCGAGCCCGCGAGCACGAGCACCGTGCTGCGCGAGCAGGCCGTGGCGGCGCTCGCCGCCTCCGGCGAGGCGACGGACATCGTGCGTCGCTACCGCGAGACGCCCTCCCCGCTCGTGCGCGACGCCGTGCGCGGCTTCCGCACGGGGCGGATCGAGCGGGTGCTCGAAGGCCACTTCGACCTGCTGCGGTGAGACCCCGGGCCGGCCGTGACCGGCGTCCCGCTCTCGTCAAGACCGGGGGCGGAGGCTTGCGCCCGCCCGCGGCGCTCCGCCAAACTTGCGCCCCATGACCGCCCCGAGCCTCCCACCCCGACGGCGCGCCGCCGTCGTCCTGCTCGCCCTCGCGCTGCCGGCGCTCGGCGGCTCCGGGCGCGCCTCGACGGGCGCGGCGGCGGCCCCGCCCGCGCACGCCGCGGCGGCGGCCGACGCGACCGCGCGACCGTCGCCCTCGCAGCTGGTCGTGATCTCGACGACCGACGTCAAGGGCAAGAGCAGCCCGTGCGGCTGCCACACGCCCAAGGGCGGTCTCGCCCGGCGCGCCGCGCTGGGCGACAGCCTGCGGAAGGTCTACGGCCAGGTCCTCGTCGTCGACTCGGGCGGCTTCTTCCCCGAGGAGGCCGAGTACGAGGCGGCGGCGGCGTTCATGATGGACGCCATGAAGGACCTGGGCGTCGTCGCGGCCGGCGTCGGCGAGTCGGACCTTCGGTACGGACGCGGCTTCCTGCTCGCGCAGATCGCGCGCACGAAGCTGCCGGTGACCTGCGCGAACCTGTTCGACCGCGCGAGCGGCAAGTCGCTCGTCGCGCCGTGGATCCTGCACGACGCGGGTCGCGCGAAGGTCGGGTTCTTCGGGCTGATCACGAACCACGGCAATCTCGGCCCGTCGGTGGACTCGTTGCGCGTGACCGATCCCCTCGAGGCCGCCCAGGCGACCGTCGCCGCGCTGAAGGCGAAGGGCGCCACGGTGATCGTGCTGCTCTCCGAACTCGGCAAAGTCGAATCGGAGGAGGTCGCGAACGTCATTCCCGGCATCGACCTCGTGATCGCAGGACGCAAGGTGCCGCTGTTCGAGCAGGGCCGCCGCATCGCCGGCTCCCTCGTCGTCTACGGCGGCGAGCAGAGCCACTATGCCGGGCGCACGATCCTGAAGCTCGATCCGTCCGGCCACGTGGCCGGGAGCGACGCGGAGATGGTGATGCTCGGGCCCGACGTGCCCGAGGACCGGGTGATGTTCGGGAAGGTGAAGCGTTTCGAGGACGCGTTCAACGACCAGCTGCGCAAGCTCGAGAGCAAGCTGGCCCTGGAGTCGATCGCCGGTGAGGAGGGCGACGACGAGGACGAGCTGCGTGACCACTATGTCGGCGCCGAGGTGTGCGGCCGCTGCCACAAGCCCGAGTACGACCAGTGGAAGACGACGGCGCACTCCCGCGCGTGGTCCACGCTGGTCGAGCACCATTCGGAGTCCCGGACGGACTGCCAGCCCTGCCACACGGTCGGGTTCGGCCAGCCCGGCGGCTTCCGGACCGACGCGGATGCGGCGAAGTTCGGGAACGTGCAATGCGAGAACTGCCACGGCATGGGCACGCAGCACGACGCGACCCGGGCGGCTGCGAAGCTGACCGCGCTCACGTGCAGGAAGTGCCACGACGACACGAGCAGCCCGTACTTCTCGTTCGAGGTCTACGAGCCGCACATTCTCCACCACCCGCCGGCGGTGCTGCCGCCGCTGCCGCCGAGGCCGAAGGTGGCGATGCAGTGACGGGCGTGAACGTGTCGGCCGGCCCGCGCACCGCGATCCGCCTCACCGGGCGGGACGCCCTGGCGCTGCTCCACCGCATCTCGACGAACGCGCTGCTCGACCTGCCGCCCGGCGAGGCGCGCCCGACCCTCTTCTGTGACTTCCGCGGTCGGCTCCTCCACCGCGCCCACGTCGTTCACGCCCCGGACGGGTCGCTCTGGCTCGCGCGCGGGGACACCGGGGGCACGACGCTGGCGGCGTTCGTGGACCGGCACGTGTTCCGCGAGGACGTTCGCCTCGAGGACCGCGCCGCGGACTTCGACTGGACGATCGAGGGCGTGGCCTGGGGCGCGGACCTGCCGGAGCATGAGCGCATCGCGCGCGGCCTGCCGCGCCACGGCGCCGAGATCGCCGAGGCGTTCAATCCGTTCGAGGTGAACCTCGCGCACGAAGTGCATCTCGCGAAGGGCTGCTACACGGGGCAGGAGACACTGCAGCGACTGGTGACCTACGAGAGCGTCCGCCGCCGGCTCGTGCGCCTCGAGGGCGCGGGCGACGTCCCCGAGCCCGGGGAGCTCTTCGCCGCGGAGGTCGGAGTGCCGGGACGCGCCGGCGTGCTCACCAGTACGGCTGCGCGTCCCGAAGGCGGCTGGGTCGCCCTGGCGGTCGTCCGCCGGGACGCATCGGGACCGCTGCGGCTCGCCGGCGGTGCGACATTCGGCGAGGGAACGCCGTTCGAGGAATCCCGGCCGCAGGGCCGGCCCTGAGCGCCTGCGAAGCCGCGCGAAGTGAACCCTGCAAGCCGCTGCCCCACAAGGAGGCTGCGGCGACTCACTCCTCCTCGCCGGCTCCCGGTTCGGGCGGCTCGGGCTCGCCGTCGTCCACGACCAGCGCGTCCGTCGTGAGCAGCAGCCCGCCGACGCTGACCGCGCTCTGCAGGGCACAGCGCAGGACCTTCGCGGGATCCACGATGCCCTGCTCGACCAGGTCTCCCCAGCGGCCGGAGAGCGCGTTGAAGCCGTAGGTCCCGCCGCACGAGCGCAGCCGCGCGAGCAGCGCGCCGCCCTCCTCGCCGGCGTTGACGCCGATCTGGCGCGCGGGCTCCTCGAGCGCAGCGAGCAGGATGTCGCGGCCGACGTTGCGGGCCGTGCCGAGGTCGAGACGCCGCAGCGCGCGCGCCGCGCTCACGAACGCGACACCGCCCCCCGGCACGATGCCTTCCTCGACCGCCGCGCGCGTCGCCGCGAGGCCGTCCTCGAGCTGCGCGCGGCGCGCGCTGCGTTCGACGTCGGTGGGCGCCCCCGCGCGGATCACCGCGACGCCGCCGCCGAGGCGCACCAGCCGCGCGCGCAGCCGGGCCCGTTCGCCCTCGTGGCGGCACGCGGCCAGCTCGCGGTCGAGCGCGGAGACCCGCGCGGCGAGGTCTTCGGTCCGACCGCCGCCCTGCAGCAGCGTGAAGTGCTCCAGCGTGGCGCTGGCGTGCCGGGCGCGCCCGAACCACCCGGGCTCGAACCTCCCGGGCGAGCGACCCGTCTCGGCGCCCACGATGGAGGCGCCGGTGAGCACCGCGACGTCCTCGATCACCTCGCGGCGGTGCGCCGGGGAGCCGGGCACCTGGACGCCGGCGGTGGAAATCCGCCCGCGCAGCCGGTTCACGACCATCACCGCCAGCGCCTCCTCGGCGATCTCGCCGCAGACGATCAGCAGCGGGCGCGAGAGGCGCGAGGCGTGTTCCATCGCCGGCACCACGTCGGGCGCGCCGTGCAGCGTGCCGTCGAACACGGCGACGAGCGGGTGCTCCATCGAGCACTCCATCTCGTCCGCGTCGGTGATGAAGTAGGGCGACGCGAGCCCGCCCTCGATGCGCGCGCCCTCGACCACGTCGAGGGTCGTGTCCACGCTGCGGCCTTCCTCGATCGTCACGGTCCCCGCGCGGCCGACGCGCTCGAGGGCGTGCGCGAGGAGCTCGCCCAGGCCGCGGTCGCCGGCCGCGATGTGCGCAATGCGCTCGAGGTCGTGCGTGCCGCCCACCGGCTTCGCGAGCGCGCGCAGCGCGCGGAGCGCCTCCTCCCCCGCCTGCGCCAGCCCGCGCTGGACGGCGACCGGGTTGCGGCCGGCGGCAACCGCCCGCAGCCCGCCGCCGACGATGGCGTGCCCGAGCACGGTCGAGGTCGTGGTGCCGTCGCCCGCGGCCTGGCCGGTCTGGATCGCGGCCTCGCGGAGCATCTGCACGCCGAGGTTCTCGAACGGGTCGGGCAGCTCGATCTCCTGCGCCACCGCCACGCCGTCGCGGGTGATCGTCGGCCCGCCGTGCAGGTGCGTCAGCACCACGCTGCGCCCGCGCGGGCCCAGCGTGATGCGGACGGCGCTCCCGAGCTGGTCCACGCCGCGCCAGAGGGCGCTGCGGGCCTCGTCGTCGAAGCGGACGCGCTTGGCCATCGGGTGGGTCTCCGGCCCGCCGGCCTCCGTGGCCAGGGGCTCCCGGGGGGTATCGGCCGGATCGTCCATCCTCCCAAGGGGCTTCGGGACGCCGCTCTACCAGTGCGTGAGGCCGGACGCGCGGGCGGTGCGCACGAGGCGCTCGCTCACGACGGGCCGCCGGTAGGCTTCCTCGAGCCACCGGTGGAAGCCCGTGGAGTCGCCCTCGGCGTTCCGGCAGACCGCCACGTTGTAGGCGGGCTCCGCCAGGCGCGGATACGCCTTCGCGAGCTTCTCGTACTCGGCGGAGGCGAGTTTCCAGTCCTGTCCGGCCACGAACGTGGCGCCGAGCGCCATGTGGTCGTCGTACCACTCCGGGTCCGCCGCGCGGGCCGAGTCGGTGTTCTCCGGACCCGGTCGCAGCTCGATCAGGTGTGGCGCGGGCTCGAACTTGAGCTTGAAGAAGCGGTCCACCGCCGGCGAGCCCGGGGCCGGGGGCCGCCAGCGGCTCAGGAACCCGCCGGTCAGCGTCGAGTCGCCGTACCAGACGCGCAGGGCGGGCGCGTCGGCACTCAGGAAGGCGATGTCGTTCGGCAGGCTGGAGAACCACATCCGCGTGTGCGGCGCGGGCTCCGGTACGAGTGCCGTGAGCATGCCCCGGACCTCGCCGAGCATGTTGCCGGCGCGGCGGATGTAGTAGCCGTCGCCCCAGTCCCCCGAGGCGGTCGCGTCGTGGGCCGACGAGAACACGGTGAACAGCAGGATCGCCGTCGTGGCGATCGCGCCGGGGCGGACGAGCGCCGCGAGCGCGAGCCACGCCCCGAACGAGCCGAACATCCCGTAGTAGGCGTGCCAGCCGAGGCCCGGCAGGAACAGCGGCGCCCACCCGCACACGAGCCACGCGATCCCGAACGGGATTGCGCCGCGGGCGGGGCGCCTGGAGCCGCCCGCCACGCGGGAGCCGAACACCGCCAGCCCCCCGAGCAGCGCCGCGGCGGGCAGCGCCTGAAGCAGGGGCTGGCCCCAGCCGGGGCGCGGCGCCAGCGCCGAGTCGAGGCTCGCCAGGGCCAGCACGCTGCGCGCGAGCGCGACCGGGGAGGGAAGCTGCGACGCGGGCATCGCCGTCTGGATCTGCACGTGCCGCAGGAGCCGCCCGCCGATCTGGGGATGCGCGATGGCCCACGGCACGACGAGCACCGCGACCGGCAGGACGCGCACGAGCGCCTGCCGCGGGCTCCGTCCCGAGACGAACACGTCCCAGGCCAGGAAGAGCGCCGGCAGCGGCGCCGCGGTCTCCTTGCTCATGAGCGCCAGCGCGTAGAGGAGGAAGGCCACGAGGCGGCGGTCGCCCCGCCAGGCCTCGAGCGCGCCGAGGCTCCAGACGATCATCCACAGGTCCTGCACGCCGGCCGCCCACATGACCGGGGGCGCCCAGGCCGCCATCGCGGCGATGGCCGCGGTCGCGAAGGCCGCCCGGCCCGGCCCGAGCAGCGCGCGGGCGAGCCGGTAGAACAGGCCGAACGCCACCGCGACGAGCACGAAGTTGACGACGTGGAACGCCAGCTCGCTCGGGCCGAAGAGCCGCTCGAGGATCCAGTAGTGGAGCTCGCGCGACCACGGGCGCCACCAGTTGAAGAACAGGGCCTGCCCGCCCCACAGCGAGAGGAACGAGCGGTGCTTCATCCCGTCGAGAAAGATGAAGTCGTCGTTCAGGAACGTCATGTGCAGCGCGTCGTGGTAGCGCCACAGGAGCGCGAGAGCCGCGGCCAGGCCCGCGATGAGCGCCTCGAGCCCCTCCCTTCCGCCGGGTGCGGAGGGCGCTGGGGAAGCCGCCGGCGCGTCTGCGGACCTTCTCGCGGCGCGCCGGCGTCGCGTCACTTCTTCCACTCCGCCAGGAAGATGTTCGTCTCGCCCGGCACCTTGCCGCCGCGGTTCGAGCAGAAGACCAGCCTCTTCCCGTCGGGGCTGAACATCGGGAAGCCGTCGAAGTCCGGGTCGCGTGTCACCGGCACCGGCTCGCCCCCGGTCTCGGAGTCGATCAGGTAGAGGTCGAAGTTCCGTCCCCGCGGGTCCTCCCAGTTCGACGAGTAGATGATCTGACGGTCGTCGGGCGTGAAGTAGGGCGCGAACGAGGCGCCCGGCCGGTCGGTGAGCTGCTTCTGCCCGGTCCCGTCGGCGTTCATGACCCAGATGTCCATCTTCGTCGGGCGGACGAGGTCCTGGTCGAGCAGGCGGCGGAACAGGTTCACGTAGGCGGTGTCGTCGGAGCGGTGGGTGCGCCACACGATCCGCCTGCCGTCGTGCGAGAAGAACGCGCCGCCGTCGTAGCCGACGCTGGTCGTGAGCCGCGTGAGGCCGGTGCCGTCCATGTGGATCTTGTAGAGGTCCACGTCGCCGTCGCGCGTGCTCGTGAAGACGAGCCACTTCTCGTCCACCGACAGCGTCCCCTCGGCGTCGTAGCCCGGGTGCTCGATGAACGGCTTCAGGTCGCTGCCGTCCGGCCGGCAGGTGTAGATGTCGTAGGTCGGGTAGATGGCCCACGTGTAGCCGTGGCTCATGTCCGGGTTCGGCGGGCACTCGTCGCCGCCCGCGTGGGTGCTCGCGAACAGCACGCGGCGGTCGTGGTCGTAGAAGTAGCCGCAGGTGGTGCGGCCCTTGCCGTTGCTGATGCGCGTCACCTTGCCGGTCGCGAGGTCGTAGACGTACTGCTGGTCGCACTTCGCGTCGCCGATCATCGCCTGGAAGGTGAGCTTCGTGCCGTCGGCGCTCCAGTAGGCCTCGGCGTTCTGCCCGCCGAACGTGAGCTGCCACAGGTGCGCGAAGTGCGTCTCGCCCGGGCGGATGAGCGAGTCCGCGTCCGCCGCGGTGGGCGGAACGGGACGGAAGGCGGGCCTCTTCGCGGCGCCGGTGGCGGCGAAGGCGGCGAGCAGCAGCACCGCGGCGGCCGCGGTGACGAAGGAACGGCTCATCGGCGGGTTCTCCTCACGGACTTCATCGAGCGGCCTGCTCCCACAGAAGGCGCATGCCCGTCAGGGTCAGCGCCTCGTCCACCACGTCTACGGTCTCGCATTCGGGCGCCAGCACGGACGCGAGCCCACCCGTCGCGATGACCTTCGGGCGGCCGCCGAGCTCGGCGCGCACGCGCCGCACGAGTGTGTCCACCAGCCCCGCGTTGCCCCACAGCACCCCGACTCGCAGCGCCTCCTCCGTCGTACGACCGAGCGCGCGCTCGGGCCGCCGCAGGTCCACGCGCGCGAGGCGCGCGGCGCGGCGGAAGAGCTCCTCGGACCCCGTCACGACGCCGGGGGCGATCGCCCCGCCGACGTACGCGCCCGACTTCGAGATGCAGTCGAGGGTCGTGGCCGTTCCGAGGTCCACGACGATCGCCGGCGTGCCGTAGAGGACGCGGGCGGCCCACGCGTTCGCGATGCGGTCGGCGCCCACCGACGCGGGATCCGGCACGTGGACCGGAAGGCGCACGTTGCGGGCGCTCACCTCGAACGGTGGCTTGCCGGTGATCGTCCGCAGCGCCTCGGTCCACGGCTTCGTCGCCGACGGCACGACCGAACACAGGATGGAGGCCCAGCCCGTGGCGGGAACCTTGAGCAGGGCCTCGAGGATGTAGCGCAGCTCGTCGGCCGTGTGGCGCCCGCTGGTCAGCCGCCAGAATCCGTCCATCCCGGGGCCGACGAACCGGCCGACGGTCGTCTCACTGTTGCCGATGTCCACCGCGAGCAGCGAGGCGGGCGGGCGCGGGCGCCTCCGCTTCGCGACCGCGCGTCCGCGGCGCTCAGGCATGGGAATCGTCTCCTTCCTCGGGTTCGCCCAGCACGAGGGCCTCGGACTTCGCCTTACGCTTCGCCACGAGGAGCGACATCCCCACGCTGAGGAAGTACAGGGCCACCATCGGGAGACCCATGACGAGCTGGGCGCTCACGATGTCGCCCGGCGTGATCGCCGCCGTCACGATGAAGATGATGACGATCGCCATCCGCCACTGCCGGGCCAGGAAGCCCGGCGTGACGAGGCCGATGCCGGTGAGCAGCATCGTGACGAGCGGCAGCTGGGCGAGCAGCCCGCAGGCCAGAGCCAGGTTGTAGAAGAAGTCGAGCAGGTAGGTGAGCCGGATCTGGCTCGCCATGCCCGGGGTGAGAAACTGCTTGAGCACGTCGATGACGAGCGGCACGACGTACAGGTAGGCCGCCCCGGCCCCGAGCACGAAGAGGATGCAGGAGAAGGCCGCGAGCGGCACGACCCACTTGCGTTCCTGCTTGAGCAGCCCCGGCACGATGAACGACCACAGCCGCCACGCCACGATCGGCAGCGCGAGCGTGAGGCCGAGGATGAGCGAGAGCTTGATCCGCTCGTTGAACGCCTCGAACGGCGACATCACCGTGGCCTCGCCCACCGTTCGGTGGATGAGGTCCTGCAGCAGGAGCGGCGCCAGCCACCACCCGCCGAGCGCGCCCACGAGCACGGCCGCCAGGCTGTGCTGCAGCACCTTCCGCAGCTCCGCGAGGTGCTCGAGGAACGGCATCTCGCCCTTCCGGCGCGGGTCCTCCCACTCGTCGTCCGGACGGAACTCCCGGTGACGCCGCGGGTCGAGGTGCGGGTTCTCGGTCATGGCTCCCGCCCCACCGGCACGCCGGGCTCGACGTCCCCCGCGAGCACCGTCGTCTCGGCACCCCCCTCGAGCCGGAGCACGAGCCCGCCGCCAGGATCGAGCCGCTGCGCCACGCCGGTGACCGGCCCCGCGGGGGTGCGCACCGTGACGGGCTCGCCCCAGAACGCCGCGCGCTCGGACCAGGCGTCGAGAACGGCCGCGCGTTCCCCGCGCTGCAGGGCCTCCCACAGCGGCTCGAACGCGTTGAGCACCTCGGCGGCGGCGTCTTCGAGGGCGACGTCCGCGCCGGCGATCGCGAGCGACGTGGCGGTTTCGCGAAGCTCGGCCGGGAAGTCGGCCGCCGCGTGCCGGACGTTCATTCCCACGCCGACGACCACGACCTCGCCCGACGCGCCGCGTCGCATCTCGCAGAGGACGCCCGCGAGCTTGCGCCCGCCCACGAGCACGTCGTTGGGCCACTTGAGCGAGGCCCGGACTCCGAAGACGCCTGCCGCCCGCGCGACCGCCAGCCCCGCGGCGAGCGGAACCAGCGCGAGCGAGCCCGCGGCCCCGCGGGCGTGGAACGCGAACGACATCGCGAGCCCCGCACCGGGAACCTGCGACCACGACCGGCCCGAGCGGCCGCGGCCGCGGGTCTGGGCCCCCGCCACGATCGTGACGCCGTGCGGCAGGTCGTCCTCGAACGACTCGATTGCCTCGTCGTTCGTGGACTCCACCTCCGGGAGGGCGAAGGTGAGGAAGCCGAAGTCGCGCGTCGCGAGCCGATCCACGAAGCGCGCCTGATTCCAACGGAAGGCGTCAGCCAACTTCCTCGATCTCCAGGCTCAGGTTGAGCGCCGGCGCCGAGTGCGTGAGGGCGCCCACGCTCAGCCAGTCGGCATCGGTCTCCGCATAGGCGCGAACGGTCTCGAGCGTGATGCCGCCGCTCACCTCGACCTCGGGCCAGCGCCGGGCCCCGGCACGCACGCGCGGGTGGTCGGGCGGGTGCTTCCGGAACCACGCGTCCACCGCCTCGACCGCGCGCCGCACGGCCTCCGGCGGCTGGTTGTCCACGAGGATGCGGTCCACCTCGGGACGCAGCGCCTCGTTCAGTTGTTCCATGGACTCCACCTCGACCTCGAGCAGGAGGTCGCGCCGCGTGCGCTGGATGCGGTCGATCGCCGCCGTGAGCCCGCGCGCCGCGCGGATGTGGTTGTCCTTGACGAGGTACATGTCCCAGAGCGCAAGCCGGTGGTTGTCACCACCGCCGCACTTGACCGCGTACTTCTCCAGGAATCGCAGCCCCGGCGTTGTCTTGCGCGTGTCGAGGATCTTCGCGCCGGTGCCCGCGACCGCCTCGACGTAGCGGCGCGTCAGCGTGGCCACCCCGCACATGCGCATCATGAAGTTCAGCGCCGTGCGCTCGGCCGTCATGATCCCGGCCGCCGAGCCGGAGACCGTCGCGAGCGCGACGCCCGCGTCCACCTGCTGGCCGTCCCGCGCCGTCGCGCGGAACTTGAGCGAGGAGTCCACCTCGCGGAACGTCATCTGCGCGATCTCGAGCCCCGAGACCACGCCACGCTCCTTCGCGACGATGGCCGCGCGGGCGCCGACGTTGGGCGGCACCGAGTTGAGCGTGGTCACGTCGCCGGTGCCGATGTCCTCGGACAGCGCGAACTTGACGAGCGGCAGGAAGGATTCGAGCACGGGTCTTCGGCAGCCTCGCGGGGGCCAGGAGTGCGCCGGGCGACCGGCGCGGGTTCAGGACGGGGCAGCATAGCCTCACCGGCAGGGGGCGCGCACGTGGGGCCGGGTGGACCCGGGCTCAGGCGGTCGCGTTCGCGATCATGGACAGGGGGCCGCCGTGTAGGACCTCCAATGGGGCCGGTCGCACCGATGCGCCCAGAGTGCCCGCCTCAGAGCCAGGCCCCCGCCCGAGTCCGGCGTCAGCCAGACGACGTAGCGCTGCCCCGAAACCGAATCATCCAGCCAGCCGTCCTCCTCGAGCGTGACGCGAATCCAATTCAATCGCCGACCGGGCTCCCACTCCGAAGGTGACACTTCGGACGTGACGACCTGCCGGCTGCCCACCTCCGCGAGACGGGCGAACCGCAGGGCGATCTGGATCGCGTTGGCCGTCCAACCCTCTCCACGCCCGCGGGCAGCGCGAAGGCTGTCGTTGAATGCACCCGCCTTCATCTCCCGCACCGACTCGACCTTCACAGGCGTTCCGATCGCGAAGGCACTTCGCGCCGGCAGCTGAAGCTCGTCGCCTGCCGGCTCCGCCTCGCCCGTGCCGATCAGCAGCACGATGGCCGAGATCGCCGCGGCCACTGCGATGGCCTCCCAACCCTTCGTCATCCAGCACCCTCCTGAGGCCTGCCCGACTTGAGGTCGCTGAGTCCAAGCAGGCTGCACGTCCAGGCGCCGTGCGGTGCCACGGGAAACGGCATCCCGCACCGGCAGGCATGCTCAGTCGTCTTCTTCACCCGCCCGCTTCCGAAGCGCGCCCGTCGACCGCATGACCGCCCGGCACTTCCTGCAGGTTACGGCTCCGGGCTCCTCGGTCGCGATGCCCTCGTGACTGGCGCGGTGAGCCGCCTCCCGATCTCGGGGGTTGCAGGCCACCCTCCCCTGCTCGTTCAGGCAGTGGATCTCCCGGTTCGGCCGGTGCCGCCTCTTCCACGAACTCATGAGCGTCGGCCCCGCTTGAGTCAGATCGCTTGCGTTGCGACACCGGTCGTCCCGCGCCGGCGACCCGGATTCTTCGCCACGCGTCCCTGCCGGCCCGCTCCAGGGGCGTGTCCGCTGGCCGCGGAGTCTCGCGCGAGGCCGGGCGCGACTCCTCCGAGTGGGCTCGCACGTCCTGGGAGCGTGCTCGAGGAACCGGGACGAAGGAAATCACGGGTGTGCTTCGACGCCCGGCAGTTTCTCTCGATCATCGCCCGGCCCTCCAACGTCGGGCGCAACCCGCTGCGACCGGTGCCGCGGGCGAGCCGCCGGGTCCACTCCCTCCCCGGGCGGCGCTCAGGCGGGCAGCCGCAGCGTCGGGACGACCCCCAGCGTCTGAAGCGCCACCGTCAAGGCCACGGAGAGCAGGACGAAGAGCAGCACGACTCCGAACAGTCGCCGCAACCGAACGCCCGCCAGGCCGCTTCCCACGACGGCGCCGGCGATTCCCGACTCCACCGTCTGGCCGCAGAACCAGCCGAGGAGCAGTCCGTGGCTGGCGGTCGAGATGGAGAGCAGGCCCAGGGCGAAGGCACCCCAGGTGAGCGCACCGAGCTGCAATCCAAAGACCGCCCCGGCGCGCCAGCCGGCCAGTTCGAGGCGGGTCATCAGCCAGACCAGCAGGACCGCCCACAGGAAGAAAGCGGCATAGCCGACCGGGATGCGAGCGAAGGCCGAGAGGGGCGGCAGGAGAAAGGGGCTCGGCTCCACGTACACGCCGGCCAGGAGGCCGGCGTGCAGGAAGAAGTCGAAGCCGAGCATCGCCAGCCAGGCGATGAGCGTCAGGAGAATCAGCTGACGCCTCGAGGGGGCCATGGGCTGCTGGTCCAAGAGCAGACGTCCTCCTGCCCTATCCGCATCACCTGACTCCGATGAAAGAGCCTGCACCCTCTCGTCGGACCGGGCGTCCGGATCGGGGTATCAAGCCGATGATCCCGCGATTCCCATCCTTCCGCGACCCTTGACTTGCGTTCGCGTTCCGTCCCATCGCTGGGCAGCGCAATTGAGCAAACGGAGTTTGTGGCAGCCATCGGGCGGCGCTCATACTCTGGCCATCCGGATCCGACCGCGAGTCCGGATCCCGACCGGCCCGGGTCCCGGGGCCAGGTGGGCCCCCGCGGCGCGGGACGCGGAGGTCTCCCCATGAAGCTGCGACTTCTGCTCGTGCTCCTGCTCGGCCTGGCCGGCGCGCCAAACGGTGCGGCCGCCATGCAGGTGATCGTCCCCGACCAGTACGCGACGATTCAGGCTGCGCTCAACGCGGTCTCCGACTACGACACCGTCTGCATCCGTGACGGCGACTATCCCGAGGTCCTCACCATTCCGGGGCACGTCTCACTCGTCACGCTGCCGACGTCGTACGGAGGGCCAGGGTCTCCGTTCCTCGGCGTCGCGCGGGTGCGCAGCGCAACGGGGTCGCCGCACGTGATGCGGGGGCTTCGGTTCAGCGAACACGTGATGTTGACCGGATCCGGTGTGTCCGTCGAGAACTGCCGCTTCGACGCCGGACTGGAGTGCCCAGGCCTCGACGGACACGTGTGGAGCTGCATCGTGATCGGCGATCTCGATCTGGGCTACAGCATGACCGAAGTGGCGATGACGACGGTCCTCGACGGGGGAATCACCGGCAACCCGCCGGGCAGCGAGTCCATCAAGGACTGCGTCGTCATCGGCTCAGGCACGACTCCCACGGGGATCTACTGCTATTCGGATCTGGGCGCCGAACGAAACCTGGTGCGCAACTGCGTGACCGGAATCTACTCGAGCTTCGAGTTCAGCCCCGCGTCCGACAACGTGATCGAGGACTGCAGCGGCGCGGGCCTCCTGGCGGCTCGAAGCAGCTCAGGCGCGCCCATCGAGGGCAACACGATTCGGCGTTGCGGGCGCGGGATCGACATCACCTTCCAGCAATACGCGAATCCGACCAGCTCCGGACTCGTCAGCGACAACCTGATCGAAGACGTCGGTGCCGAGGGCATTCGCGCCACCGGCAGCTACGGTGGCGGCGCCGTCGTCGGCAACACCATCCGGAATGCGGGCGGGCAAGGCATCGACGCGGGATCATCGTGCGAGACCGTCAAGGACAACGTCGTGCTCGAATCCGGCGCCGAGGGCGTCGTGCTCTCGCCGACCTTTCCCGGCGTCGTGACCGGCAACGTGGTGGCCGGCTCGAACGGCCGCGGCATCGTGGCGAGCAACGCGGCCCTCGTGCGGAACAACACCACGTACCTGAACGACGGCCATGGCTTCGACCTCACCGGCTCGGCGGCCGACTCGGTGGACCACAACATCGCGTACGGCAACGGCGGCACCGGCCTGAACTGGTCGGGCGCCGCGCCGGTGATCGGCTGCAACGACTGGTTCGAGAACACGGCCGGCGCCACGGCGGGCGTCTCGCCGGGCGCGAGCGACGTGATGCTCGACCCGCTGTTCTGCAACCTGAACACCTACGACGCGCACCTGCAGCCGGGCTCGCCGCTCGCTTCGCTGACCGGTTGCGGGTTGGTCGGAGCGCTGGGCGTCGGCTGCCTGACGACGGCAGTGTCACCCGCCTCCACCGCGGTGGAACATCTCGCCCTTGCGGCGATGCCGGTGCCCTCGGCCGCGGAGGTGCGCCTCGCCTGGTCCTCCCCCGCGGTCGGCGGGCGGCTCGAGGTCTTCGACGTCGGTGGCCAGCGCCGCTGGAGCCGCACGCTCGACGGCACGCAGGGCGAGATCGTTTGGACCGGTGTCTCCAACGAAGGCCAGCCGGTGCCGCCGGGTGTCTACTTCGCCCGGCTGATCGCAGCCGGACACGCCCTGACGCGCCGCGTCGTGCTCGCGCCGTAACAGGATCGGGCTCACACGAGGCGCGGTCGCGCGCCGGGCCCCGCTCCGACCGTGGGGCTGGCGAGCCGCCGCGCCTCAGCCCGCGCGCGCCGCCGGTGCCCGGACGCCCGTGCACCGTGCCGGGCATCCGGGCCAGTCGGTGCCGCGATACCGTCCCAGGAGCGTGCCGACCGCGACGACCAGGCGGAACAGCACGGCCTGCAGCGCCGGCGGCATCACGAGAACCGACTGCGTGCGGCGGTGGCGCAGGGCGAGGTGCGCGAGATAGAACAGCGACGGCCGTTCGGGCGGGCCGGCGTTCATGATCTCGAATACGGCCTGCAGGTAGCGGTCCAGGTCCACCGCCGGCGCCGTGACCCCCTCGAACGCGAGCGGCTCGTCCCCGTCGTTCCACCAGCGATGCGGGACTCCACGCGGGAGCTGAACGGTTTCGCCCGTCCTTACGAGGCATCGCTCCCCGGCCACCTGCGCCGACAGGGCTCCCGCGGTGATCAGGCCCTGCTCGTCCTCGGCGTGGTGGACGTGCAGCGGCGGTCCCTGACGGCGCGGCGGCAGCGTGCCCCGGAGTCCGAACACGGTCTCGCCGTCGCGCGTCTCGCGACGGATCTCCAGGACCTCGCCGGTGTGCCGGTTCGTCAGCCGCAGGATTTCCGAGCCATTCTCGCCGTCTCGCGTCATTGGTCTCCCCCGACCTTGCCTGCGTGACGCGCGGCGCGGCGGACACGCGCACCGCCACCTACCGCAGTCGCAGCCTGCCGGCAAGGGAACACGGGAGATCCCGCGCTTCGTTCTCCCGGACCCCTCGGGCCCGAGCCCGGACCTGCAGGGAACGAACCCAAGATAGCGCGATACGCTCGCCCGGCCGTGACAGCAAGGTGCGCTTGGGTTGCAGATTCACCCCGCGTTCAGGCCGGAGCGGGACTCTTGGCGGCT
>Ga0315540_10000422_pt1 | contig 23830 bp, 15 predicted proteins | sample SalMarSW160110MG_FD_203677 | JGI IMG/M metagenome (GOLD analysis project Ga0315540, IMG submission 203677) | Salt marsh sediment microbial communities from the Plum Island Ecosystem LTER, Massachusetts, United States - Salt Marsh Sediment SW1601-10 ...
TTACATATATTCTGATCTTTCCACCAGTCACATCAAACGTTAGTGCCGGGTATGTACTCTGATAGCTAAAACTATCAAAGTAATAATCTCCTGCTGTAAACGTAAAGGAGGTCTGGGCCCCCGTGATGTTAAATGCGCCGTAAGATCCCGGTGCCAGTGTTGTCCCTCCTGAACCTGGGTTGGTAGTTACTGCCGAACCTCCTGAGGTAAAACTAGTAGCAGAAGGAAGTGTTATTGGGGTATATGACAGCGATGTGGTTGGTGTTCCGGGTGCTGTTATCGTTCCATCTACAGGAGATGTTCCATTTGTAAATGTTCCGGCTGCTGTTATGTCACCATATACGTGGGCTGTGTTGGTATTTATTAATACATTGCCTCCGGATTCTATATTGCCAAAAACACGGTTGCCACCAATAAGAGTAATATCTCCTCCGGCAACAGCATCACCTGCTCCAAACGATGGTGAACCTGAGCCATATCCAATTACAATATTAGTTCCGGTCGTAATATAACTACCAGCGTTTACGTTGCTTATAACGTGCGTACCTCCGGCAATATTAACGTATCCATTTACTGTAATATAATCTGCAACAACATTGGTTCCCCCTATTAAGTTACCTCCGCCTTTTACACCATTTACCTGAACGCTTCCGCCAAAATTAATACCGGCATTGCTACCTACTAATCCACTATCAGTAAGAATTTTTGTTATCGGGCCTAAACTTACACTGTCCGCCCCGAATATGCAGTAATTAGGTACTGTTTGTGCAAGTGTACTAGTTCCTAAAAACAATAAGAAACCAATTGCAAAAATTAATTTAATAATGAAATGTTTTCTTTCCATGCCCCGCCCTCCAATAAAGAATCAGGAAGATTCCCACATAACAATTAAACAACAGTTTAAAAGAAAAGATTAATAATTTAAGTAGTAATTATTTATAAAGAACAAATATGATAATATTTTTGTCAAAGATAAGAGCTATATCACCCCGGCACTTAGACTATAAAATTACTACTAACTTAGTAAATCCCTTAACTGAAATAAGCAATAAAAAACAGACATGTTCAAGTTTTCAAGGAGTATAAATTTTGGTCACTAGTGCCTTAGTTTCAAGGAGTATAAATTTTGGTCGATAATATTGTCCGCTTATCGTGAATTTAAGTTTTTTTATGAAATTGTAATAAATACTTTAATCGAAAAACCTAGACGAGCCGTTGCAGAATTAATAATGTTGGAATTTGGTTTGCCAGTTTATTATTACTGGAAAAATAAAAATATAAAGGCCTAATCAGAATTTTTAAATTGAAACGAAAGAAAATCATGTTTCTCTGCAAATGACGCAAACTCTTCTTTTAATTTCTCCATTTCAGGATCCTTACTCTTAAAAACAGAATTCAAAAAATCCCTCGTAAAATCACATATCATTTTATATTTCTCTACAAGGTTTTTTGAAAGAGGATGAAAACCATCTATTACTCCAGATACCAGACCAAGACTTGAAAAATAGAAATGATGCATATCATTTATCTTTACCAAAAATCTCTTTGATTTTTTAAAACTATCAATCAACCGAAAGTCAGGTTTCAACGTCATTTCAGTATCTTCATAAAAATGAAGTAAGGGAACATCCATTTTTATGAAATTAAAATCTGAAGCTTTTTTTATATCATCAACCGCTGTATTCAAACCAAGTCCGCCATCCAGACTTACAAGACATTTAACATTCTTATCCTCCATTTGCAATACCTGTATTGACCTTCCGCCAAAACTATGCCCTAACAGTGCAGTGTTTTTAAAATCAATATTATTGAATTTCCGGAGCGAACGAATCGCAAATTGCATATCCTTAACCTGATCATCTGTGCTTTCAACAGCCTGTGAAACATCCGTTAACTGGCCGGTGATTCTTGTTTGAGAAGGCGTTGTAATAACCACATATCCGTTGCTTGCCAGGAACTCACATAAAAAAGCCTGGTGGTGTGCAGAATGATAATTGCCCTGGGCAACAACTATCAGGGGAAATTTACCTTTAGCAGGTGTAGCATCTTTTACAGCTAACATTTTTTGCTCAAACCATTTATCAACAGCACTTTCATCAATTCCATTGCCAGCCAAAAGTTTTTTATAATTTATCACTGCGCTATCTTTTGCAGAATCCGAAATATGATAATTTGTTTCTTCTGCACTTAATAAAAAATAGTCTTTATAAGTCATTTCTTTATTAAAGCCATGAACCTTGGCAGGATACCAACAGCTTATCTGGACAGACCTGTAACCCTTAGGGTTGTTTATTGTTCTCGTTGAATCATAATATGAGAAGACTTTAAAGCCAACTTTATAATTACCTTTATCCAACTTGTTCCAGACCTCATTCTGTGCAAATAAGGGAAAAGAAAAGATCAGGAAGAAAAGAATAAATAATTTCTTTGTCATAGCTATCCTATTTTATTTAAAAGCAAGATAGAAAGTAATATGCGGTTTTGCTACATATTTTTTAAAAATATCATAAATTACGTCAGGACTTAAAAAGTCCGGAGGTAACAATTTTAGAAATAAACTTTTATTGTTACCACCGAATTTTCTTCGTTTTAACCTGTACAACCTTGCCCTTAAACTGAATCAGTTCTCCATCTACTTCTAAAAATATTTTTAATTCTAAACTGAACAGAGACAATATAATTTTCACTACTAAAACAATTATTCCTTTCTTAATAATTTTACTTACTAAATTTCATAAATTTAAAGTTATCTATTCTATTTTTTTGTAAAAAAAACTAATGACATAATAAAAATTAGTTCCGCTCCCAAAGACCTAAAAGAACGGCCAGCAATAAAGCTATACCCATCTCTATACCTTGAATAGAATATCCCACTTTTTAATTAAATCGAATCTATATGTAAAAGAATAACACTGTTGAATTTAAATGGAATAGATTAGATATTTATAAACATATTATAAGGATAAAGACTTTAGCATTAGCTCCAACCAAAAAGAAAATAAAAAAGGTGGGCGATTCTATTTATCTTATTTAAGATCAATAAATAATACTAAATTGATTAAATAGAGAAAATAAAAAAAATGATTTTAACTGCTGCAAAGATTTCAAAAAAAAATTTATTTCTTTATATATCCTTCATATTTATATTTTTCTCCTGCTCTGAAAGGAATAATAGAAATATTACCAGAGCTATTTATTTCTGGAAAGGTGAATTCCAGCTGTCAACCAGTGAGGTTTCCTATCTTAAGTCACTAAATATTAAAAAATTATATTTGCGTTTTTTTGATGTCGACTGGAATAACAATATTAAGGCAGCAGTTCCCGTAGGTGATGTTGAAATAAATTCACCTGCTGTAAATGATATTGAAATTATTCCAACAATCTTTATTACAAACCGGACTTTAATTAATATCCCCGATAGTTCAATTTCTCAATTAAGCAAAAACATATTTAATAAGATTTCCACAAAATCAGCTTTCTTTAAAAACTTAAAGCTTAAAGAGATACAACTGGATTGCGACTGGAATTTATCAACAAAGAATAAGTATTTTAGCTTAATCACAGATCTAGAAAAAATAACGAAAAATGATTCGATAATTATTTCCGCAACTATAAGACTACATCAGGTAAAATACTTTAAGAAAACGGGTGTTCCCCCTGTAAAAAAGGGAATGTTAATGTTTTACAATATGTCCAATGTTTCTGACTATCGCACCAGGAATTCAATATTTGATGAAGAAGTCGCAAAAAGATATTTAGTTAATTTTTATAAATATCCATTAAATTTAGACGTCGTTCTTCCTGCATTCAGTTGGGGAGTTCATTTCAGGAGGGATAAAATTAAAGGATTAATAAATGACCTAACCCAAAAACAACTGCTTGAAACAGGAGAATTTAAGCAATTAGATAAAACACATTTCCTTTGTGAAAAAAACTTTACTGACTTTGGAAGATCATTCATTAAAAACGATGTAATCAGGCTCGAAGAAATTACCCCTGAAACTACATTAACAGCGGCAAGAATGATTTCTGAATATTTAAAAAATAAAAATATAACAGTTGCTATTTATCATTTAAACGAGGGGTTAATAAAAAATTATGAAACAAAAGATATTCAAAATATTTTTTCTGTTTTCAATTAGCGGACTTGCTTTCATATTTGTCAGCAACCAGTCAAAAAGTTGTGGCTATTTTCCTGATCCGGATGATTATTATACTATTTTCAGTCATGACCTGATAAAAGTGCCGCTTTTGCTTAAACCCTTTTTTCTTTCTGAAAACCATTTTTACACCCGGGGAGATAGCACTTCCCTTGACCCTGAAACAGACAATCTTAACTCCTGGCATAATTATTTTAATGACAAACCATCTATCACCGATATAAAAAAAATCATTTACCCTTCTGATCTCAGGGACTTAAAAAATATTTTTTCCTTTCTGGACAACAAGGTTGATACTTTAAATAAAAAATGGTCCGGGAATTCTCTGATTTCCTACTGGGAAAAACACAAATATAAAGAGACCTTAAATTATTTAGTTTTTGCCAAGAAATGCGAACCTTACGTAATAAGTCATAATTACTGGAGTGATATTAAAAGAGATACAACCGGTATGAGTAAATTAATCGAAGAAGGAGAAAAACTTTATTCAGATTGTACTAATAAATTCATAAAACAAAGATATGCATACCAGGTTATCAGGCTGGCACATTATTCTTACTATTTTCAAAAAGCTGTTAATCTTTATGATACTTACTTTGGCAACGATACTTCAGATAATCTAATCAAATACTGGTCACTTTCTCATAAAGCAGGTGCATTGCAAAGCCTCGGTAAAATTGTTGAGTCAAATTATTTGTTTTCCAGAATTTTCAATAAATGCCCTAGCAGAAAACTAATCGCTTCCGACAGCTATAAGATTATTAGCGATTCATCATTTCACGCCTCGCTGGATTTATGTAAGAATGCTCGCGAAAAAGCCTCATTATGGATGTTGAACGCTTATAAAGATGGCAACGACCCCGAAGCTATGAAGCATATATACCAACTGGAACCTTCGTCACCATATTTGCCACTATTGCTTTCCAGAGAAATTGACAGAATTGAAAGAAATGTACTCCCTTCGACTAATTATTATAACAACAGCTACATTTATAATAGCTACAGCTATTATGTTTCTCAAAATAAAAGATGGAGTTACTCTAATAATTATTTTACTGATTATGATAAAGAATCCTTGAAGATTATTAAAGAAATTGCGGATAATAAAAATACTCCCAATGTGTATTTGTGGGATCTTGCTGCGGGATATTTATCTACCTTAATGAGTAAAACAGACAAAGCCATAAAATATTATAATGAGGCGGAATATAGTTTGCCAAGTAGTGACTCTCTTTTCAAGAACAAAATAAAAATTTTCAGAGTAATTAATGAAGTTACAGCATTAAACAAGATTACACCTGATATTGAAAACAGAATACTTAACGATTTAAAATGGCTAAACAGTTATAAAAGATTAAAGACTGATACTGCATTTTTGTTTGTAAGATACATACTTGCTAATAAATATGCTCAGAACCATGACAATATCAGAATGCACCTTTGCATTGGATCAAATGATTTCGGTTATGATTTAAGAGACATTACGAAAGAACCGCTGGATGATTTGATTGCTTTTTTTAATAAACCAAATAAAACAGACTATGAAAAATTTCTATTAAGCATTTATAGTAAAAAGGAACGAGACCTACTCGCCTTAAAAGGGACTTTATTAATACAAAGACACAAATTTAAGGAAGCTGTAAAATGTTTTGAAGAAGCGGGTTCTTCCAGGAAACTACAGGCAGATCCTTTCGTGATTCATATTAACGATTGTCACGATTGTGATATTGAAAACAAAAATAAAAAAGTGTATACTCAACTTTCCTTTCTTAGAAAAATGCTTCTACTAGACAGTCTTGCTAATACGAATAGAAATGAAGCCGACAAATATTATTTTTTAATTGCAAACGGCTATTACAATATAACATATTATGGTAATTGCTGGGATGCATCTTCGTATGGTCGTGAATTTAACTTTTGGGGTTATTACAAAGAACAACCATGGGAATTTTATGATTGTTCAATAGCAAAAAATTATTATGAAAAAGTAATTAGTATTACTCAGAATAGGGAACTGGCTGCAAAAAGTGCGTTTATGGCTGCCAAATGTGAACAAAATGAATATTATAATAATTATGCAGACTTTCACGATTACCGCACAATAAAAGATACTACTGTTAAGAAAGAAAATTACCGAACATTTTTTAAGCTTCTTAAGAACCAATATTCTGATACTCGATTCTATAATGAAGCTTTAAAGGAATGTAAATATTTTAATGAGTTTATTAAGAAAAATTAAGTAATCTTATTAAAAAAAATTCAGATTTAGGCTAATGGTTCCCCTATTTCTACCTTAAAAATTTTTGTAATATTTACTCTTCCTGGCGATCGGGAAAGCTGAGATTCTTCTTTGTATACTTTTAATTTTTTTCTGGATTTTATCTAGATCGATCATAGACTAATCTACTTTCACTTTTCTGTTTTTAATAATATATATCAAACCAACAATAATCATAAGTCCACCCCACCATATATCGGGATGTAAATGCTGCAATGCAGTTTGTTTCCCATCTCCCTGGAATAAAAAATAAACTCCATTAATAAAGAGAACAAGTCCCATTACAAATAAAATCAAGCCTACAAAATACCATATTGGTTTCATTATAAATCTCCTATCACCAAAAGATGACGTTTAAAATTACTAATACAACCAGTGATATAATTGCATAAAACTCAGGACGTTTTATAAAAGGTATATCTTTATTAACTGTCTCCTGAGTTAATCCTTTTACAAGCCCGACCAATTCTTCCTTTGGTTTCTTCTTTGTAAAGAAACTTATAACAATTGTTACGATGAAGCAGATCAACCAGGCCCACCAGGCTCTCCAAAAGTTTGCAGCCATATCACTTGCAGGACTTGAAAGTGTTATGAAATTTCTGCTGATCCATGCAAATTTTACTGCAAGATACAACGTAAATGAAGAACCCATGCCCACAATCAGTCCCCAGAACGCTCCTGCAGGAGTGATCCACACCACAAACATTCCCAAAAGCATAGTTGCAAACAAAGGAGCATTAACCCAGGAAAAAATTGCCTGCATATAATCCATTATACTCGGAAAACTTTTTGCCCAGTATGCTGTACCAAGACTAATTGTAACTCCAACAACTGTTGCAACTCTTCCCATCCATAAAAGATGTTCATCACTTGCCTTTTTATTAATCACAGATTTGTAAATATCGTATGTCCAGACAGTATTAAAAGCACTTACGTTTCCCGCCTGTCCTGCCATAAAACCTGCGAGTAGCGCAGTTACTCCAAGCCCAACCAAACCCCGCGGATAATACCTTGCGATCAAGAGAGGCAAAGCGGAATCATAATTTATTTGCCCGTTATCTTTTAACAAAGCAAAACCACTGTGAGGATCATTTGCAAGAACCAAAGCAATGAGCCCTGCAAGAATAACAATAAACGGAACTGCCATTTTAAAAAATGAAGCAAGAATTGGTGTCATACGCGCAGATCGAAGATTCTTAGCAGAGAAGGCGCGCTGAACAACAAGAAAGTCTGTCGTCCAGTAACCAAATGAAAGAACGAAACCGAGTCCAAGCACAATCCCCCCCCATGTAATCATCATTCCGTTCTGTGAAGGATCACCAGAAGTTGACCACAATGTATTAAATGCTTCTGGAACTCTCGCAAAAATTTCGTGAACGCTTCCAATTTCCACAATGCCTAGAATGGAAACAAGAAATAATCCAAACCAAATTAAAAAGAATTGAATTATTTCAGTAAAGATTGCGGAAAGAAGACCGCTCATTGTTACATAAATACCAACAGTTATTGCAGAAATCCACATACTCAGATCCCAGTTCCAACCGAGAAATGTGTGCAGTACGAGTGCCATTGCATAAAGATTAATTCCTGATACTAGCAATGTCATTATTGCAAACGCAATTCCGTTTAATACTCTTGTTTTTTCATCAAAGCGTAATTTTAAATAACCGGGCACGGACTTTATTTTGCTACTGTAATAAAAAGGCATCATATAAATACCGAGGAAAAGCATTGCCGGGATCGCCCCGATCCAGTAAAAATGTGCAACGTACATTCCATATTTGTAAGTGTTGCCAGTCATTCCAAGTAGTTCAAGTGCACCGAGATTCGCGGAAAGGAATGCAAGTCCCGCAACCCACGAACTGTTTTTTCTACCAGCAAGAAAGAAGTCATCCTGACTTTTTGTGTACTTACGAAGGTAAAAGCCTATTCCGATAATAAAACCAAAATAGATTGCTATTATCAGCCAATCAGCAAAGGAAAGCCCTATAGCGTGCATGTTTATCCTCGATTAGTCTTAAAATAATATTTCCAATAAAATAAATTTTATAGTCTTATCTCAAATACTTATTAGCACTTATTGAATTAGTAAATAAAACTAAGTAATAATAGATTAATATGCCTGTAGAAAATTAAGACTCAGGTTGAATAGGAATGTAAAATAAAGAAGTGATAAAACCTGTCAACAATTCCTCCCCCTGCAAAAACAAATTTTATCACTTAGAAAAGATTAATTAATGGATGTCTTTAATTTAAATATTCATCGATTGCTTTTGCTGCCTTTCTTCCTGCACCCATTGCAAGAATTACAGTAGCACCACCTGTTACAATATCGCCGCCAGCAAAAACTCCATTCTTGGAAGTTTCCATTGTTTCTTCATTAACTAGGATATTTCCCCATTTATTAAATTGAAGATCTGGGGTCGTCTTTTGAATAATCGGGTTTGATCCATTACCTATTGCAATAACAGCCATATCAATGTCAATTGTATATTCTGAACCTTTGACCGGCACAGGTCTCCTTCTTCCCGAAGCATCGGGCTCACCCAATTCCATCTTCTGAAGTTCCACCCCTTTCAGCCAGCCTCCTTTCGTACCACTAAACTTTGTTGGATTTGAAAGCAGAATAAATTCTATACCTTCCTGCTTTGCGTGGTGAACTTCTTCTTTTCTTGCAGGCATCTCAATTTCTGATCTTCGATAAATTATAAATGCATTTTTTGCGCCGAGCCTTTTTGAAGTTCTCACAGCATCCATAGCTGTATTGCCGCCACCAAAAACAGCAACATTTTTATCTTTAACATTAAAAACCGGAGTATCATAATCGGGAAATTTGTACGCTTTCATCAAATTAACTCTGGTTAAAAATTCATTCGATGAATAAACACCATTCAGGTTTTCTCCTTCAATATTTAAAAAGTAAGGGAGTCCGGCACCAACTGCAATAAAAGCAGCATCATATCCATTTTTCAATAATTCATCCAGAGTATCGGTAAACCCAATTACAGAATTAGGTTTAAATTCCACACCGAGTTCTTTAAGTACATCGATTTCCGTTTTTACAATTTCTTTCGGTAAACGAAATTGAGGAATACCATAAACCAAAACTCCTCCAAGTTCGTGCAAAGCTTCAAAAACTGTAACATCGTGTCCCATTTGTATAAGGTCTGCAGCACAGCTTAACCCCGCCGGACCGCTTCCAACTATTGCAACTTTCTTTCCGGTTTTAGTTTTAAGCTCCGGTTTTCTTAAACCGAATTTTTCTCTTTCATAATCAGCGACAAATCTTTCAAGTCTTCCAATCGCCACCGGTTCATTTTTCTTTCCGACAACACATTTTACCTCACACTGCTCTTCTTGTGGACAGACTCTCCCGCAAATTGCCGGAAGCATATTATCTTCTTTTATTTTTGCTGCTGCTTCAACAAATTTTCTTTCGGAGACAAGCTGAATAAATTCTCCAATCTTTACCCCTACGGGACAACCTGCAACACAGGTTGGTTTAGGACATTGGATACATCTCTCAGCCTCAAGTACAGCAAGCTCTTCAGTAAAACCAAGATTTACTTCTTCGAAATTGCGGCTCCTTACCAGGCTATCCTGTTCAGGCATTACCTGCCTTGGGATTTTCATTCTTTCTTTATTTGACAATTTTTCCATTCAAACTCCACAGTATTTTAGCCGGCAAAAGCCGGATTGTTCCTATTCAATCCTTTTTGAAATTCCTTATCGATATTACAATAATGATCGAGTGCTTCTTTTTCAAAAACTCCATAAGTTTTATTTCTTCTTGCCAGTGTTTCAAAATCAACCTTGTGTGCATCGAATTCCGGTCCATCTACACAAACAAATACTGTTTTATTATCAACTGTTGCTCTGCATCCTCCGCACATTCCCGTTCCATCGACCATAACAGGATTTAAACTCACTACTGTTTGAATTCCGTAAGGCCGTGTAACTTCCGCAACCGCTTTCATCATTGGGATTGGACCTATTGCAAGAACAAAATCAATTTTCTTTCCGGAATCAATCAGGTCCTTTAATTTTTGAGTTACAAATCCATGATAACCATAACTTCCGTCATCTGTAGCCGGGTAAACTTCATCACAAACTTTTTTCATTTCATCTTCAAGAATTACAAATTCTTTTGTCCTTCCACCGATAATTGAAATTGTTTCGTTGCCTGCTTCTTTTAATGCAACTGCAGTAGGATATGCAATCGCTGTTCCAACGCCTCCGCCTATTGAAACTGCTGTTCCGAATTTTTTAATGTGCGATGGTTTTCCGAGCGGGCCAACAACATCCTGAATTAAATCACCCGTCTTCAATGAAATTAATTCCATAGTGGTTTTGCCAATTCCCTGAACGATAATTGTGATCGTTCCTTTCCCATGATTTGAATCAGCAATTGTAAGCGGAATTCTCTCCCCACCTTCTTTTAATCTAAGGATTACAAACTGGCCGGCTTTTCTCTTGAAGGCGATTTTGGGAGCTTCAATTTCAAATTTCTTGATGTTAGATGCTAAAAACTCTGCTGAAACTATTTTATGCATTTTAATATTCTGCTTTAATATTGAAGATTAATTGCCCCAGATTATCAAAAAAAGAGCCATTTAAATTGAAGAATTAACTTGTAAAATGAGGGGAAAAACCTATAAAACCGAGCAAAATAATATCATTTTTGGAATTTATACAATCTTATTTGCCAGTTCTGGGAATATTACTATTGATTACTTTCCCGCTAGTAAAGAAGGATTTCTATCCCTTTGATGAGTATCCTATCATTATAGCTATCCCTACAAACGCAATACCTACGCCAAGAGCAAAGATGCTCAAAATAGAAGAGAAACTAAATTCAGACAGGCCGTAAATAATAAGTACAAGTCCTACAATTAAGAGAATATAAAAAAATATTTTACCGGACATTTCTAATCCCTTAATTTGTTTTTAGCAATTTACTTTATTGACAGGCAAAAGTAAATAATAAATTTGAGATGGGTTAGTTTTTCTTAAACAGTCTCAACTTTGGAATTTGAAAATAGCGAAAGTATAAGTGTGCTTGTGATAAAATATTTGAGTCGCAAAAATCCTTTAAGCTTTAAAGACCTATTCCAGCTATAAAGTGATATCTTTTTTAGTTCGGGAAATGTTGAAAGTATTTTATCCGTTTTTGCCAGGTAAGATATTTGCTTCTTGTCAATCATTTTTCGAAAAGCCTTGTACAGTAACGGCGATATCAAAGTAAACCAGAGGAATAAAATCAGGAATGATCTTACCAGCATAATTATAAGTTTTAAAGAATATTCTTTCCCCAGTTCGGGGTGGAAATAAGAAAAAACAACAAGTATTAATACAACAGATAAAAATATTCTGCCGGATTTTTTCTTCCACCATTTTTTCCCTTTTCTATTTCTTTTTATTTCAGGAAATTTTTCTTCGTAGTCGGCAGGATCAAAAGAAACTACTCCTTCTCCCGAAATGTTTTTGTTTATCCATTCAGGAAGCCTGCCAGCTACAAATCCGAAAAAGAAACCAATTAAAAAATGAAGGAAAATATATGCTGAAACTATTATGAGACTAACACTGATAAGATCCTGAGAACTGTTTTCGCCGAAAAATTTAGAAATGAGAATTCGTGAGTACGTATCGATAGAATTCCACAAAGTATTGCCGAAAACTATTGTCAATGTTAATATTCTCTGGGCTCCGGACAGAACTACAACCGTAATTGCAAACAGAATGACAGAAGTTTTGAAAAATCTTTTTGAGAAAAAGAAAAGTTCACCAAGTAATCCCTGCATAAGAACAGCGGCGTGTGCTGTTAATGGCACATACGGACTGATCGTTGCCTTAATTAAAACCACGATAATTGAAGCTTTAAGTATTTCGCCGCGTGAAGAAAACAATGACATTAAAGAAATTAATATTACAGCAAAACCGCTCAGCAATGCACCGCTGAATGGAATACTAAGCGCATGTAAAATACCGCCAAGCACTGATTCACTGAATGCCCACAGTGCAGTTATCCTGATAATTGCTAATGATTTGTCGAGAGATGTAAGGTTTTCTAAAGTTTTAATACTAAACCTAGTTTAATGTTTCCTGCTCAAGATAAAGGCTTTATAAAAATAAAGAAAATTTTTGTTGATTTTATATAATTTTCTATTCAAAAGGATAAAAAGATTCATTTTTCTTCTAATTTGTTTACTTTGCACCAAAGGGATTTCCAAAATTGATAAAAGAAATAAGAAAAATAATCCACGTTGATATGGATGCATTTTATGCGTCTGTGGAACAGAGAGACAATCCTGAATTAAGGGGTAAGGCAATAGCAGTCGGTGGATCGGACAAACGTGGTGTTGTTATGACTGCAAGTTACGAAGCCCGCAAGTTCGGAGTGCGTTCTGCTATGCCTTCACGAATGGCTTTCGAGAGATGCCCACACATTATTTTTGTAAGACCTCATTTTGATCTGTACAGCAAGGTATCAAAACAAATAAGAGAGATTTTTAAGAGTTACACAGAGCTGGTTGAACCTCTTTCACTCGATGAAGCGTATCTCGACGTAACCGAAAATAAAGTTGGAAATCCATCTGCAACACTTATTGCAAAGGAGATAAAACAAAAAATAAAAGACGAACTGCATTTAACAGCATCTGCCGGAGTTTCAATTAACAAATTCCTGGCTAAAGTTGCATCGGATATGCAAAAACCGGATGGACTGACTGTAATTCCTCCTAAAAAAGCAGAAGCATTTGTCGAAAATTTAGCAATAGAAAAAATACCCGGCATCGGGAAAGTTACTGCTGAAAAAATGAAAAAGTTTGGAATTAAAACAGGTGCAGATATTAAAAAGCTTGAGCTTGAAGAACTGATAAAGAGATTTGGGAAAACAGGTTCATATTATTATCACATCGTTCGTTGTGATTACAACAGTCCCGTGGTTCCTGACAGAATAAGGAAATCTATCAGTGTAGAAAACACTTTTAATGATGACGTCGAAGACGACAATATTATGCTCGAAGAACTTGAAAAACTTACTGAAAGCCTGGAACGAAGTATGAAAAAAACTAAAACAATAGGCAAGACAGTCACACTTAAAATAAAGTATCACGATTTTCAGTTAACAACAAGAAGTAAAACTTTGAAAACATTTGTCGATAGTAAAAAAGAGATTTTCGAAGTGATTAAAGAACTGCTGTATAAACCCGAAAAACCTTTTAAACCGGTTAGGCTGCTTGGCGTCGGCGTGTCAAATCTAAATCACGAAAACCCAAAAATTATTTCGGATCAATTGGATCTGGAATTTTAAAATGTAGAGACACTCCATTCTTTCTCACTACTAAAATTATCAGAAATAATATAAATATTTAACTTTAAAAACTGCTACTCTGTCTTTCAAATGCATTCTTATAGGAAGCTGCGTCCCACTCTGATCGAATTCCGGGCTTCTGTCATTCAACTGATTAAATGCAAAATAAATCCAGCTCTTCGGTGAAAAATTATATGAGAAAAGTACACCGAGCAAAACTCTTTCAAGATGATCAGTTTCACTTGAAAACACGTTATCAACATAAACCCGAAGATTCATATTATTAATTGGTGTTAGTGAAAAATAAGGGCGTGCATTATAAGTTATAGCTTCAACACCGCCACCAGGTTTCCCTTCCACAAACATATCATAAGAAGTTCCGGCTTCCAAAGTATTTAATAATTTATAACTCAGATAAATTCCAGCCCACGAATAAGAAGCAAGGTAGTTTCTTGAAAAATTATAGGTCTTTGCATACCCGCCGTAAAGATTTCCACTCCAGCGAGGTGATATATTATACCAGGAACTCAAATCAAATTCATAAGAATCATAAATTATTCCCTGATCTCTTGATTTACCGTAACTGTAAGAAATCTCATAACCCCAGTTATCACGGAATTGCATATTAAAATCAATAATTGCACTGCGGTCTGTATAATCATTCTCAAACTTTTTATTAGTAAATGAAAAACCTCCAAGCAATAATATTGAAGAAATATAACCCTCATCCGGTCTCCAGATTGGCCCGACTAAAGTAGTTAACTCTCCGGTTCCCAGCCAAGGTACATAACCTACCTGACTTATATCAAAATTCCGCCCAACATACTTTAGTCTGGCAAGATTAACCCACCTATCACCAAAATTTACAAAACCGGCTGAAGCGGCATAATCACCCTCTGAATTTTTAATCGATCTTGCAAGCTGATATGAAAGCTGCCACTTTGAAGTTCTGAATGCACCGTCGACATCAATTACACCGTATGTATCTGTATCGGTTTTTTTACCCACGAACAAAGCGCCTATTGTAGAGTTTTCAGAAAAATTCGTCTTGATTCTTCCTGAACCAAAGTAGGCACGCTTTTCAGTCTGCCTATTTCCGTTTCCGTCAATATATTCTTTTTCACCTGTGATAGCTGTAAAACCCCCATACTCAAGATCACCGAACCTTCCGAATGCTTTTGCACCCACTATAAGAGGAACGGTAGATCCATCCGGCAAAAGTTTTCCAATCCTACGTGAATAGAAAAGATCAAGCGGCTTGTAAAACCCTGTATTTCTTTCCCTACCGGATGCCTGAAAAATTTCATTTCCTTCAGTGAAGAAGGGCCTTCTTTCATCAAAGAAAGTTTCATAACGTGAAATATTAAAATTAAACGGGTCTGCTTCAATCTGTGCAAAGTCAGGATTAGCTGTTAACTGAAATTTCAATTTCTGAGAAGGATTGTACAAAATATCAAGTCCTGCTTCAGGATCTATTTTATATTTACCATCATTTATATAACTTGCTTTAGTAAGTGCAACCGGGTATACTTCAAGGTTTAACCCATGTACAGTGGGATGAAAATCTTCAAAAACTAATTTTCCAAACTTTGAAATTCTCTGTCCTTCAGCTTTGTTGTATTTATTCCAGTAAATATCTTCTGAATTTATTGGCCTGTACCTATCGAAGTCCAGCCCCCATTCAGTAAGGTTTTCATCATATTGAATAGACTTATAAGGAATTTTCCATTCCACAACAAAACCCCAGGGATGAATTTTTGTACCTGAAAACCAAATGCCATCCCAGTTATAATCCCGATTTCTTGCATCATCCAGTAACCTGCAATCGGCCTTCACTCCAGAAGCAGTAACAGCAAATTTATAAGCAGTCTTATTATCGCCGAAAGTATCGAACATTATTGAAACAATATCTCCAGCAAAAGCATCCAACATTCCTGTAAAATTCTGTATGTTTTTTTCGTCATCGTAACAAACCATTAAAGCATAAATAGCGTCATCTGTTGTTAAAACTTTTGCAACTGTTTTTACAGTTGGGGGTTGATCATAATAAGGTGATAGTTGAAAAAAATCAGAAACGGAATCAGCAGTACTCCACACAGGATCGATTACACCGTCTATTTTGATTTCCTGATCGGTTTTTTTCAAAAGTAATTTTTTTGTTTGGGCCAATAATGACAATGATGTTAAAGATATGAAAACGAAAAGCAATAAGAGTTTTTTCATAAATTTTTAATGTTTTATAGTTTGTTGATTAGACCCAGAAATCTTTCTATTATCACTAATAATCATAATTTTTTTTAGCAATTCAACCTAATTTTTAGTTATTTTAATTTAACCTTTCATGATTTACAAAAACTATAAAGGTATAAATATGAAGTTCCGTTTCTTTTTTTTCCTCATATATTCAATCAGCATTTTTCCCCAGGCAAATCATTCTTTGCAAAATTTAGCAAAAGATTTCTTTGACTGGCGAACTATTACACAACCGGTAACAGGAGATGATATTCCGCGTATAGAAAGGCCTGATGGATGGGTTCCTGACTATTCTCCGACATCTCTTAAAAACTATAAAAACAAATATATTGAATTCAGCTCAAAATTGAGAAAAATTTCCATGGAAAACTGGACCATAGCAGACAGTGTAGATTTTCTTTTACTTCATTCAGCTATTGAAAGAGTCAACTGGGAATTAAATATCTTAAAGCTACCTTATTCACACCCCGAATTTTATGTTTTTCAAACAGCAGGTATAATTCATGACTTACTGGTAATCGGCAGCCCGATGACAAAGAATAGAGCCGACAATATTTTATTAAGATTAAAAAGCATCCCGGTGACCTTAAATTATGCTAAAGAAAACCTGAGAGAACCCGTACAGGCTTTCGCTGATATAGCAATTGAAATGTTAGACAGAATTGATAAAAATTTAAGAGCATCTTTTGCTGCTCTAAGAAAAGACTTCCCAAAATATTTCCCTGAAAGTATAAATATTTATATTACAAATGCTATCAACTCCTTAAAAGATTATCGCGATTGGCTTAAAAAAAACAGAAACGGGATGATAAAAAAATTCAACGTGGGAAGAAAAAACTATGAATATTTCTTGAAGAACATAGCCATGGTTCCATATTCACCCGAAGATCTTTTATTAATGAGTAATACGGAATGGCACCGGGCCGTTGCTTTTGACACAATCGAAAAGCTTAAAAACAAGAATATACCTCCTCTCAAAATATTTTCTTCTATAGATGAACAAATAAAACAAAACGAATTTGATGAAGAATCAATAAGAAAATTTTTAGTTAAGAAAGATGTAATGTCTGTACCTGATTGGATTCAACATTATACAAACAGGCCTATGCCAGATTACTTAAAATCAATGTCAATGTATGGCGAAGATGATGACTTCACCTCACCAACAAGATTAAATGAAAATTGTGTACGTTATATTCCGAAACCATCACCGAATCTGTCATATTTTAGTCTTGCAACTGCAAAAGACCCGCGGCCAATAATCATTCACGAAGGAGTGCCGGGACATTATTTCCAATTAGTTCAATCGTGGAAAAACCCGGATAAAATACGCAGACATTATTTTGATTCAAATTCAAATGAAGGAATTGGGTTTTATGTTGAGGAATTGATGCTGCAACTGGGGCTTTTCGACAACAGTCCGCATTCGAGAGAAATTATTTACAGCTTTATGAGGCTCCGCGCTTTAAGAGTTAATGTTGATGTTAATCTTGCTCTAGGAAATTATTCAATAGAAAAGGCAGCAAACTATCTTGCTTCGACCGTCCCTATGGATAAACAATCAGCAATCGGAGAAGCAGGTTTTTTTGCCTCAACACCCGGACAAGCAATTACTTATCAAATCGGCAAAATTCAAATCCTCAAATTAATTTCTGATGCGAAAACAAAGCTTGGCGATAAATTTAGTCTGAAAGATTACCACAATTATATGATGATAAACGGGAATGTACCGATAGCTTTACAAAGATGGGAATTTTTAGGGCTGAAGAACGAAATTAATAAGCTATGGCCAAGATAAAATCTTATTATTTAACAATCCAGGTGAAAAATTATGAAAAATTTGTTTACTATTTCAATAATCTTGCTTTTTGTTTTTCCATTAATTCCGCAACAAAAACAAAAGTTAACGCTCAAAGATATTTATTATTCAAATAAACTATTCGGTAAAACTGTTGAAAATATTCAGTGGAAGCCTGACGGCTCGGCTTTCAGCTTTACCGAATTAAATCCACAAACGAAGGTAGAGGATATTTTTTTGCACGATATTGCAACCGGAAAAAAATCTCTGCTTGTAAACGGGACCGATCTTAAATATGATGGCAAACAAATTAAGATGAGCCATTACCAGTGGACTGATGACGGAAAATTTCTTTTAATTGAAGGCCCTGTGAAATCTATCTGGCGGCATTCGACACAGGCGCCTTTCTATCTTTATAATATTACAACTAAAAAGATAAACGCATTATCAAATGGAAACATTCATTTGAGAAACGTAAAACTTTCCCCTGATGGATCAAGAGTTGGGTTTGTGCGCGATCACAATATATATGTTGTTGACCTGAAATCAGGAAAAGAAACTGCTGTTACAACAGACGGCACAGAAAATATTCTGAATGGAGAATTTGACTGGGTTTATGAAGAAGAGTTTGGATTGGCAGATGCATGGCGGTGGTCGCCTGATGGTAAAAAGATTGCCTACTGGCAGTTGAATCAAACAAGAGAAAAAGTTTATCACCTCATAGATGAAATGGGAGAATACAACACGGTCTTTGATCTCAAATACCCTAAAGTTGGAGAACAAAATGCAATTGTAAAAATCGTGGTTGCCGATCTTTCCACTCACAAAACGACATGGATGAACATCGGCACAAACGATGACATTTATATTCCGAGAATTTTCTGGACAAATTCATCAAACCTGCTTGCTATTATTAGATTAAACAGAATGCAGAATAAATTAGAGATGCTGATGGCTAATTCAACCACTGGAAGATCAAAAACTGTTATTACTGATTCAAGCAAAACATGGGTTGATGTACGAAATGATATTATATTCTTAAAAAAATCTGACAGGATTGTCTGGCCTTCTGAAAAAAGCGGATATAACCATGCTTATCTCTACAATTACAACGGCAAATTAATTAATCAGATCACTAAGGGTGACTGGGAAGTTAGTTCGATTGATGGCGTTGATGAAAATACAGGTTGGGTTTATTTGTCCGGGAAAAAAGATTCACCAATACAACAGAACCTTTACCGTGTAAAACTGGATGGAACTGGTTTACAGAAAATTTCTGGCGAACATGGGTGGTATAATGCAAACTATGCGCCGAATTATAAACACTTTGTCGAATTTTATTCAAATGTTTCTACTCCGACCGAGACAACTCTAAAAAACGCTGATGGTTCCCTGGTCAGAGTTTTGGAAAAAGGTACGATTCCGGCACTGGCAAATTATAACATGGTTTATCCACAATTTTTAAAATTCAAAACAACTGACGGGACAGAATTAAATGCTTATATGATGAAACCGGCTGACTTCGATCCTTTTAAAAAATATCCGGTGCTTGTTTACGGTTATGGTGGGCCGGGTTCTCAAATGGTTGTTGACCGCTGGGGCAGCACAAGAACTTTCTGGCATCAATATATGACAGAACACGGCTACATAGTCTTCTGTGTCGATAACCGTGGAACTGGCGGCAGAGGAAAAGCATTTAAGGACCTTTCGTACCTCGATTTGGGGAAGTGGTCAGTCCACGATCAAATTGAAGGAGCAAAATATTTAGCAACTCTTTCTTATGTTGATGCATCTCGACTTGGTTTCTGGGGCTGGAGCGGTGGCGGTTATTTAACCTGTATGATGATGACAAAAGGAACCGGCTATTTTAAGGCGGGAGTTGCCGTTGCACCCGTAACTGATTTTCATCTTTACGATGCAATCTGGACAGAAAGATATATGGGTTCACCAATTGGAAATAAAAAAGGTTATGATTCAGCAAGTGTTTTAACTTATGCGTATAAACTCAAAGGCAAATTGATGATAATTCATGGAACTGGTGATGATAATGTTCACTATCAAAATACACTTCAGTTTATGCAAAAGCTGATTGACGCCAATAAACAATTTGATGTGATGTTTTATCCGAATAAAAATCACAGGATAAGCGGGGGTGTAACACAATGGAATTTGTTTACGAAAATTTCGAATTATTTCTTCAATAATCTTTAAAGCATTACTGCCTTTGCAGTAATATACTGCAAAGGCATACTTAAGATGAAAGGAAATTTTATTTTATAGCAGTATTTAACATTTCAGTGGCTTTATCAATCTCTTTAGAATAGTTATCCAGAGTGTTAGCGACTACAACTGCCTGTTTACTAGCTTCATCCCAGTTTCTGGATTCAACTGCTTCGCGAACAGCCGGAAGGGTTTTTACACCATAGCCCGTGTAAAATCCCGGAGCATAAATTTCATGCTCATACCACGGACGACCTGTAAGTCCTTCCTTATTAGTCAGGAATCTTTCAGATTGATAAATTAATTGATCAAGATTCTTTTCCTGTTCTTCGGAAAGATTTTTCCCGCTTTTTACAAATTCATTTTTTGCTTTCTGGTATCCATCAGCACTTTTCTGCAATGTGTTAACTGCATTTTCAAGAGGAGCGAAGTTCAAATACGGAACAGGATCTTCCGGTTTCGGCGGAACGTATGTTTTAGTCGGATCGGAAACTTCAGTAAACATTTTATCCTTTAATTCCATATTTAATTGATTGGTTTCTTCACGCATATTCTTTGTCAGATTTTCAATTTGATTCAGGTAAGTAGAAACTCTTTCCGCAAAATCATCAAAATTAAAAGGAAGCACATCACTATCAGCAAGCCTTAGAACTGCTCTGCCTGCCGTTTTAGAAAGTGCTATCCCGTATTCAAAAGTCGGATCGCCGAATCGTATATAATGATCATAAGAATCATAGACAGAGTGATAAACACCTCCCTGTCCTTCTCCACCAAATCCAAGATTAATGCTGGCAATTCCAAGATGCTGGAGGAAAGGGGTATAATCCGATCCACTTCCCATTGCGCCAATTTTAAGATTCTCAGCAGATTCAAGCTCTCTTTTTCTTTCAAGTGAAGAAGTATGGATAATTTGTCTGTCCCTTGCCCTTTTCCATACGCTTATACCTTTTTCAGGATCAATTACATCTTTAGCAACATTATTAATAAAAGTTTCCAACGAATGAGAACCTTCCATAAATAAAAACCCTCTGTCATTGGTATCAGAATTAATATAGGCAACTACTTTTTGTTTAAGTTCATCCGCATGAGTTTCGCACCACTCAGTTGAACCAAGCAAGCCGGGTTCTTCTCCATCCCATGCGCAATAGACTATTGTCCTTTTCGGTCTCCATCCTGTTTTAAGTAATTCACCGATTGCCTTTCCTTCTTCCATTTCCGCAACCTGTCCACTCAAAGGATCTTCTGCTCCGTTTACCCATCCATCGTGATGATTTCCCCTGATTACCCATTGATCCGGGAACTCACTTCCCTTTATCATTGCAATTACATCGTGTATGGGTTTTATATCCCAGTTAGATTCTACTTTCAAATGAACTTTTGTTAAACCGGGACCAACGTGATAAGTAATCGGAAGTGCGCCTTTCCAGTTATTAGGAGCAACAGGACCAACTAATGATTTTAATAACGGGAGAACATCGTGATAAGAAATAGGCAGCACAGGAATTTTTGTGAGAATTTTAATATCCTTCACAGCCAAGCGTTTAACGTCTTTAGTTGAACCGACAAATGGTGTTGAAGGATCGCCGGAATAAACCGGCATATCTACAACTGAACCACGCTGCACGCCGTACTCGTTTCTCCACGCACCCTTAGGATAAACATCACCAACATAATATCCGTCATTTTTCGGATCAGAGTAAATTATACATCCAATAGCTCCATGTTCAGCGGCAACTTTTGGCTTTATTCCTCTCCAGGCTCCACCATAGCGAGCTATCACAATTTTTCCCTTTACACTTATCCCCATCCTGTCAAGCTGATCATAATCAGAGGGAATTCCGTAATTCACATAAACAAGTTCTCCGGTTACATCGCCATCTATTGAATAAGCATTATAAGTAGGCAATTGTTGATCGATTTGATTAGAAGTTCTGTCTTCTTTTAACGAAGGTTCTTTTAAAATTGGAGTAAACTTTTCGGGCGATATCATTTCAAGTACGCGTGTTTTAGGAGCCGGAAACAAAACATAAAATGTTTCTATGTGAGCATCCCACCCCCAAGACTTGTATTGTGAAAGAATAAATTCTGCATTCTCCTTATCATAAGGCGAACCGACGTGGTGAGGATAAGCGCTTAGTTTCTCTAATCTTGCCTTTAAATCTTCCGGCTTTAAATATGAATCAAATTTCTTTTCAATTTCGCTTTGTGACGAATTCATCTGTGCGAAAGAAAGTCCTGCTTGAAATAAAAACATAATAATAACCAAAAAAGGAAATCTCAGAATAGTTTTCATCTTTTACTCGCAATTTATTTTTGGGTGTGGGTTAATTGATCTATTAATATTAAAGATATTTAATCAATTATACCAATAAAATTTTGATAGGGATAGGAAGTTAACAGATTGTATAAACGAAAAACTGCTACGGAATGGTCAGTGACAGCAAGTGCATGGACTCTATTTCATTAATATTAATTTTTTGCTTAGCAGATCTTCCTATTTTGAGTATATAACTGTAAAAGTATACACATCATATTATAAATGTGCAAACCAGACGGATACTGAATGTTAATTTTCGGGATAATATTTCTCGTTCCAAGTTCAAAAAATACCCTGTCCACAACACGGCTAACGGATCTTTTATATAAGCTACAAGCCTATCCCCCGCTGCCAAATAGGGTCAGTCAGGCACGACTTCCTGAACTATCGGAGCTGGTATTTTAGTAAGAAAGTATGACAAAGCAGCGACGATCAGCCAAACGACAATAACCAACACGTCAGCAGGAAGTCTAGGACCTGTATAAGTCATACCATCCACTAAGCCGCCCAAGAATGCGTTGACACTGCCATGAAATACAACAGCAGGCCAGATACTATCACTATTAATGGTCAAAAAAGCTGCTACGAAAGACCAGGCAATGCAGGTTATTGGCCATAAGAGTATAGCTCCCAGTACTGGCGTTTCCGGGTAGTTATAGCCCATCAGAATGACCGGGGTATGCCAGTGAGCCCAGATTAACCCCACCAGAATGATTGCGACGGCAAATGGGAACCGCTGAATTAGTCTCGGCTGCAGGTATCCACGCCAACCAACTTCTTCACCAACGGTGACGAGTCCGTTTACAATTCCCAGCACAATCGCAGTGACAAGAAAGTTAACCAGAAAAAAGAGGATCGATTGATTTCCTTTACCGAGAACGAAGAGTCCGCCGAGGATGTCAACACTACCGGAACTGAAATCGAGATGGGGAGATTTCGCCCAGCCAAGATTAGTGAGAATTAATACTAGTCCCAATGCCATTACAGCCGGGATAAACGCAGCGTATGCTAGATATTGTGGTTTACGCAAACCCCAGCGAACCGATCGCAAACCGTGCTTTTCGCGAAGCAGGAAGAAAATAGCAGCTATACCGGGAATGAACATAACAACTGGCACAAGCAGTTTGAAGGTATCTGATTCAATACCACCTTCAAGCCAGATGATTCCCTGAAGTCCGTATGATATAAGGAAGACTACTCCAAGATAGAGCAGGAGAAGCCGATTAGGTTTTAAAACATTCTGACGAGCCAATGATTACCCCCAAATTATTGATGATTTTAGTCGTGATACTCTATGTAAAAACCACATGTAGTTTTAGATCATTTCTATCCACAAATGAAAATAGTGTTTTCAAATTCCTTTATCAACATAAAAAATACCATTGTATATAAACCTCGATTCAGCAATGTAAGAATTTTCTTTGCACATAAATGTTATGCTTTTAACTAACTTTAAACTAAAGTTTACTGGAGATAGTTTAGCCCAATATCA
>Ga0315540_10000423_pt1 | contig 23830 bp, 20 predicted proteins | sample SalMarSW160110MG_FD_203677 | JGI IMG/M metagenome (GOLD analysis project Ga0315540, IMG submission 203677) | Salt marsh sediment microbial communities from the Plum Island Ecosystem LTER, Massachusetts, United States - Salt Marsh Sediment SW1601-10 ...
AAGAACCTGGGCGCCGCCAAGGTCATCACCAACCACGTCAGAGCCGCCCTGGCCGGCCAGCCTTCGCTGCGCTTCACGCTGGCGGGGGGGCCGGCGACGGTTCAGGAGCTCGAGCGCGTGAGCGTGGCCGACGCCCACCGAGCGGAGATCTTCGGGCTGCCTATCTCGCTGTTCATCCTCGCCATCGCCTTCGGAGCCATCATCGCCTCGGCCCTGCCGCTGCTGGTGGCGTTGGCATCGATCACCGTCTCCCTCGCCACCCTCTACGGCCTCGGCCAGCTGGTCGAGTTCGCCGTCTTCACCCAGACGGTCGTCACCATGCTGGGGCTGGCGACGGGCATCGACTACGCCCTGTTGATGGTGAACCGCTTCCGCGAGGAGCTGCGGCACACCTTCGACCCGCGCGAGGCCGCGGAGCGCACCGCGCTCACCGCAGGCAAGGCCGTCGCCTTCAGCGGGCTCACCGTGGTGCTTGCGCTCACCGGCCTGCTGGTGCCGCCGCTCGCCTTCATCCGCTCGATCGGCGTGGGCACCATCCTGGTGCTCCTCGTCAGCGTCTCGGTGTCGGTGACGGCGTTGCCGGCGACGCTGGCACTGCTGGGGCACCGCGTCAACTGGCTCAAGGTGACGCGCCGCGAGCCCGGCCTGCGCAGCCGCAGCTTCTGGCGCGGGCGCGCCAACGAGATCATGCGCCGCCCGGCGGTCTGGACGGTCATGGGGGTGACGGTGTTGCTGGCGGCCGGCCTGCCCGCGCTGTGGATGCAGGTGGCCGACCCGGGACCTCGCGGCCTGTCGAAATCGACGCAGGCCAACCGTACCGTGACCTCGCTGCAGAAGCTGGGGTTGGAGGGCCTGCTGAGCTCCTTCGACGTGCTGGTGGACTTCGGGCCGCAGGGCTTCTACCACCCCGCCAACGTGCGCAAGATCTCGACGCTCGATCACGACCTCACGGCGCTCTCCCGGGTCGAGGCGATCACCAGTCCGATGGCGGTGAGCAGCGTGCCCCGGCTGTTCCTGTACCAGTACTACGCCTCGCCCCAGATCGCCATGAACAGCGAGATCGCCCCGCTGGCTCGAGCCACCATCAGCCGGCAGGGACGCTACGCGTTGGTGCGGGTGTTCCCCAAGGGAACCCTCACGCCGGCGCAGGGCAGCCGTCTGTTCCAGGCCATCCGCGAGCGCACCCGGGCCCTCGGCCTGCGCGCCAAGATCGGCGGCGGCTACGTCCAGGAAGCGGAGTGGGCGACCGTGCTGTACCGGAGCTTCCCCTGGTCCGTGGCGCTCGTCTACCTCGCCACAATCCTGGTGCTGGGCCTGGCCTTCCATTCCCTGCTCATCCCCATCAAGGCGATCATCATGAACACCCTGACGGTGGGCGCGGCCTACGGCATCATCACCCTGGTCTTCCAGATGGGTGCGCTGGTGACGCTGTTCGGGGGCGGCCCGGTGCTCGGCTACATCGACTCCAGCGCGCCGCTGTTCATCTTCGCGATCGTCTTCGGCCTGAGCATGGACTACGAGGTGTTCCTGGTAGCCCGCATCCAGGAGCAGCACGAGCGCGGCGCCAGCGACCGGGAGGCGGTGGCGTCGGCGCTGTCGGCGACGGGTGGCGTGATCACCAGCGCCGCCGCCGTGATGATCACCGTCTTCGCGTTGTTCCTGCTGAGCCACGTGGTGCTGGTTCGCACCCTGGGGCTGGGGCTGAGCGCCGCCGTGCTGCTGGACGCCACGCTGGTTCGCATGGCCCTCGTGCCTGCCGTGATGACCATGGCCGGCCGGTGGAACTGGTGGATGCCCGGGCCGCTGGCCCGCATCGCCAGACGCACCAAGCTGAACGCCGACTGAGCGCGACCCGGCGGGGCCGGGCGCGCCGGCCTCAGTGCACGCTGCCGCTCAACAGCGACGCCGCAGCCAAGGGGTGGCTGCCGATGCCGGGCGCCTGCAGCGACAGGGGCCCGCGGACCACGAAGGTGATGTCGCCCGCACCGCTGCCGAGCGCCTGGAGCTGGGCGGCGAGAGCCGGGCCCAGCGCCAGCGGGTTGAACTCGAAGCGCAGCGTCACCAGCACGGTCGTGCCCGCAGGCGCCGCGATGCGGTCGAGCCGGGCGCTGCCGACGGTGCGGCCCTGCAGCTGCAAGTCGAGGCGAGGCGTCTGAACCAGGTAGCCGAGGCGACCCGGGTTGTGGAGGCTCGCCGGGACCTCGATGGTGGCGTGGGTCAACGACGCGATGGTGAGCTTGGCGCCGGACGCGGCGATGGCCACGTCCGGCACGCGCCAACGCAGGTCGGCCGAGACGCTGCCCCTCGCAGCCGTGACGCGCGGCAGGCTGATGGTGCTGCCGAAGGCGTTCACGGCCACCACGGCGTCGAGCCGGTAGCGCGCGGTCCCGCCCGTCACCAGCCTCGCGATGGAGCCCAGCAGCCTCGGCGCCGCGGCAAGCGGTACCTGCAGCCGCAGCGTGAGGTCGCCGGTGCCGTGGGCGGGCAGGTGCACGCCGCTGCGGAACGTGGCGCTGGCAGCGTGATCGCCATCCAGGTAGAGGTCGGTGTCGAGCGTCTCGAGGCTCAAGCCGTAGGGATTCGGGTTGGTCGCGCGCAGGTGCACGTCGAAGAGCGCGGCTCCCTGGCCCACGCCCGGCGGGTCGACATACTGGAACCCGGTGCCGTTCGCCACCACGGTGAACGTGGGGGCCAACACCGCCGGCGTGGCGCCGGGCGCGCACGCCGTGATCGCGCCGGTCAGCGCGAGGACGAGCGCGAGGATCGTCAGGAGCCGGCGCGGGCGCAGTGCTGAACGTGTGGGCCGAGGCGTGGTTCGAGGTGTCGTTCGACGCATGGGCCACCTCCGGGCGCCGACGGGACGCTTCTTGCGGCGAGACCGTCACTGCAGCGTAATGCGCGGGTTGAACGCCGCGTATAAGATATCCGCCACCAGGTTGGCGAGCGCGAAGCCGAGCACGGCCACGAGCGCCACCGCCTGGATGAGGGGCACGTCGCGGCGTGCGATGGCGAAGGTGAGCAGCCTGCCGAGGCCGGGGTAGTTGAAGACGTTCTCGACCACGATCAGGCCGCTTATCAGCCAACCGAAGCTGATGGCGACCACGGTGATGGTCGGCAGCAGCGCGTTGCGAAGCACGTGCGCCACCACCACCCTGCGCCAGCGGACCCCCTTCAGGACGGCGGTGCGCACGTAGGGCCGGCGCAGCTCCACCAGCATGCTGGCGCGCGTCAGCCGGGCCACGTAGGCGAGCAGCACCAGGGTGGCGGTGAGCGCCGGCAGCACCAGGTACGGGAGCGCCCGGAACAAGCTCGTCCCTGGCGCGATGGAGGAGCTGGCCGGCAGCCACCCGAGGGTGAAGCTGAACAGCTGGATCAGCACCAGCCCGGTGATGAACTCGGGTAGGCCGACCACGGACAGGCTGGCCAGGCTGATGAGGGTGTCGATCCAGCTCTCCTCGTAGAGCGCCGCCACCACGCCCAGCGTGACCGCCGTGGGCACGGCGACGGCCAGGGTGATGCCGGCGAGCTGCAGGGAGTTGCCCAGCCGCTGCAGCACCAGCGCGCGCACGCTCTGGCCGGTGCTGAACGAGGTGCCCCAGTCGCCCCGCAGGAAGTCTCCGAGCCAGTGCAGGTACTGCAGTGGCAAGGGCCGGTCGAGGCCGAGCTGGGCGCGCAGCTGCGCAAGCGCCTGCTGGCTGGCCTCGCGGCCCAGCAGGACGCGCGCCACGTCACCGGGAAGCGCCTGCGTGATCAGGAAGATCAGCAGCGAGGTGAACAGCATCGTGACCAGCAGGAAGCCGAGCCGCCGCAGCAGGAACCTAGCCACCGTCGACGTCCCCTCCGCGGCCAGGGAACGGGATCGCCGGCGCCTGCGAGGCGCGGAGCTCCTCGAGCGGGATGTGGCAGTACACCCCGTGACCCTCGTCGGCCTCCCGCCACGGCGGCGCCTGCGACACGCAGATGTCGCCGAGGAAGCGCGGGCAGCGGGTATGGAAGGGGCAGCCCCCGGGGACGTCCACGGGGCTCGGCACCTCGCCCTCGAGGCGCACGTGGGCGCGCACCGCGCCCGGCTCGAGCAGCGGGATGGCCGACAGCAGCGCCTCGGTGTACGGATGGTACGGCGGCGTCAGCACGCGCTCGGCAGGGCCGGCCTCCATCACGTGTCCGAGGTAGACCACCGTCACGTAGTCGGCCAGGAAGCTCACCACCGCCAGGTCGTGGCTGATGAACAGGTAGCCGCTGCCGCGCTCCTGCTGCAGCTGCCCGATGAGGTTGAGGATGGCGGCCTGCACCGACACGTCGAGGCCCGATACCGACTCGTCGAACACCAGCACCTCGGGCTCGGCGGCGAAGGCGCGGGCGATGGCGACCCGCTGCTTCTCCCCTCCGGAGAGCTCCGCGGGCCGGCGGGAGGCGTAGGCCGGCGTCAGCTGCACGTCGCGCAGGAGCTGCGCCACGCGGGCATCGGCGTGGGCGTGATCGAGCCCGCCCAGCCGGCGGAAGGGGCGCCTGAGCGCCGCGCCCACCGTGCGGTAGGGGTTCAGGGCCTCGTCCGAGCTCTGGAACACCATCTGCAACCGCCGGATGGCCTCGGGCGCGCGGCGGGCGAGATCGGGCGCCAGCGGCATTCCCGCCAGGGTGATGGCACCGCCGGAGGCCGGATCGAGACCGAGGATCGCCCGTGCGGCGGTGCTCTTGCCGCTGCCGCTCTCGCCCACCAGCCCCAGGGTGTGGCCCTGCCGCACCGTCAGGCTGACGTCCTCGACGGCGCGCACGGCGCGCTGCGGGGTCCGCCGCAGCAGCTCGACCAGCGAACGCCGCAGGGGGAAGCGCTTGCGCAGATTCGCTACGTCGAGCGCGACCGGCACCTCCCGCGCCGCGTCCGTCGCCCGCGCCGGCGGAGCCGGCTGGTGAGGGTCCACCTCGCCCGCCGCGATCTCGCCGCTGCGAAGGCAGCGGGCCCAGCCGTCACCGCTGGGCTCGAGCGCAGGCCGGGCCTGCGAGCAGGCACCCACCGCGATGGGGCAGCGCGGCTCGAAGACGCAGCCGGGCGGCAGCGATGACGGCGCCGGGATCCTGCCGGGGATGGGTCGCAGCGCCACCGAACGCCGCGTGGTGCCGAGGCGCGGCACGCTGTCGAACAGGCCTTGCGTGTAAGGGTGCCGCGGCTGCCGGTAGAGCTGCGCCGTGGGCGCGTCCTCGACCAGCTCTCCGGCGTAGAGCACCGCCACCCTGTCGCACAGCTCGGCCACCACCCCGAGACTGTGGGAGACGTACAGCACGGCGGTGTCGCGCTCGGCCACCAGCTCGCGCACCAGGTCGAGGATGGTGGCCTCGGTGGTGACGTCGAGGTTGGTGGTGGGCTCGTCCAGGACCAGCAGCGACGGCTCCCCGGCCAGCGCCATGGCGATGAGGACGCGCTGCTGCATGCCACCGGACAGCTGGTGCGGGTACGCCGACGCGACCCGCTCGGGGTCGGCCATCCCGACCGCCTCGAGCATCGCCAGGGCCTTCCGGCGCACCTCGCTGCCGGCCCTCGCCGGCAGGCCCCCCGGATCGAGCACCTCCTCGACCTGGCGCCCCACGCGATGCGCCGGGTTCAGCGACGGCAGCGGGTCCTGCGGCACCATCGCCACCTGCCGGTAGAACTCGCTGCGAAGCCGCTGCGGCGGCCACAGCGAGAGGTCCTCGCCGCGGAAGCGGATGGTCCCCTCCACCACCCGGCCGCTCGGCGGCAGGACCCGCAGCAGCGCCTGCGCGAGGGTGCTCTTGCCGCTGCCACTCTCACCCACCAGGCCGTAGGTGACGCCGGCGCCGATGCCCAGGTCGACGCCTCGGACCGCCCGCGACCAGCGCCGGCCCTGGCGGTAGGCGACGCTCACGTTCTCGAAGGCGACGAGTGGCGCGCCCATGCCCTGGCCCCCTGTCACGGCCCCTCCCCTACCTGCAGCACGTTCTTGAGCCCGTCGGCCAGGAGGTTCACCCCGACCACCAGGAGCGAGATGCCCAGGGCCGGGAAGGCGAGCGTCCAGGGCGTCAGGTAGACGAAGTCACGCGCCTCGCTCACCATCAGACCCCAATCGGGGTTGGGGGGCTGCACCCCGACGCCCAGGAAGCCCAGCGAGGCGACCAGGAAGATGGCGTAGGAGAAGCGCAACGCCGACTCGACGGCCAGTGCCGGGAGCACGCTGGGAAGGACCTCGCGGCCCAGGATGTATGCCAGGCTCTCGCCCTGCATCCTCGCGGCCAGCACGTACTCCTTGGTCTTGGTGTCGAGCACCACGCTGCGCACCACCCGCGCCACGATGGGGGTGTAGGCAACCGCGATGACGGCCAGCACGCTGGTTCGCGACGGCCCCAGCGAGCCCAGCAGCAGCAGCGCCAGCAACAGCGCGGGCACCGCCAGCAGGCTGTCGAAGAAGCGGTAGCTCACCTCCTCGACCCAGCCGCCGCGGTACGTCGCCAGCAGCCCCACCAGCGTCCCCAGCACGACCGCGATGAGGGTGCCGCTGCCGGCCAGCAGGAAGATGTCGCGATCGCCGGCGACGACGCGGCTGAAGACGTCACGGCCCAGATGGTCGGTGCCGAAGAGATGATGGATGCCGGGCGGCTGGCTGCGGTCGGCGAACAGCTGCTCGGTGGGTCCGTAGGGGCTGACGAGCGGCCCCACCAGCGCCAGCAGCACGAACACGGCCACCACGCTGGTGCCCAGCGCCGACGAGGGGCGCGCGTAGAGGCCGCGCAGGGCCGCCAGCCAGCGGCGCCGCCCGCGTGCCAGCCTGCTACCGATCACGGCCGGCGTTCAGGCGGCGCAGCGTGGGCGGCAGGGATGGCAGGCACATGGAGCGTCCGTCCACCATACCGGACCAGCGGCCCGGCCGCGCCCTCGGCAAGGGCGCGGCCGGGCGGGGCTGCCGGCGGTCGGGCCGGCGAGCGCGCTGCTCAGGGGGCGTGGACGGCGGCCAGATCGGTGCGGCCGGCGAACGCCTTGAGCTGGAAGCCGGTGAAGCCGTCGCGGATGGCTGCGAGCTGCGGGAAGAAGTAGGGGATGACGAGCGGGCCGCTGGCTGCCAGGATCTGCTGGATCTGGTGGTAGTCGTCGATGCGCTTCTGGCTGTCGAGGGTGTTCCCCGCGTCCTTGGCCAGCGCGTCGAAGGTCTTGTTGCAGTAGTGCGCCTCGTTCCACTTCGCGCCGCACTCGAGCATGACGTTCAGGTAGAACTGCGGGTACGGGCGCGACCCCCAGCCGGTGATGCCGAATGGCACCTCGAGCCACTTGTTGTCGCCGTAGTAGACGCTCTCGGGCACCACCTGCACCTTGATGTCGAACCCGGCCTCCGCGAGCTGCTGCTTGATCACCACCGCCATGTCGGGGCGGTCACCGGTGTTGGGCACGTACAGGTCGAGCTTGAGGCCGTTGGGGTAGCCTGCCTCCGCCAGCAGCTGCTTGGCCTTGGCCGGATCCCTCGCGGGCGGGGACACGCTGGGATCGAAGTACTTCTTGTACAGCGGCCCGATCGGGGTGTCGTTCCCCACCACGCCGAGACCCTGCGTCACCGACTCGGTGATCGCCTTGCGATCGATGCCCAGCTTGAGCGCTTGCACCACGCGCGGGTCGTTCCCGGGCTTCTCGTCGGTGCGCAGTCGCAGCACGTTGAAGCCGTTGGTGGGCACGTCCACCTGCGTGATGCCCTTGACGCCCGCCAGCGACTGGTAGAGCGAGCTGGGCAGCCGCATGGCGAGGTCGATCTGCCCACCTCGGAGCGCCGAGACCTCGGCCGCCTGGTCGCTGAAGAAGATGAACTCCAGCTTGGAGACTCCGGGCGTGCCCGGGATGAAGTAGTCGGGGTTGGCCTGCAACACCATGCGGTCGTCCGGGTTGTAGCTCTGCACCGTGAACGGGCCGCTGCCGTCGAAGGTGCTGCCGAACTCCTTGGTGCCATCCTTGACGATGACCGCGTGGTTGTCGGACAGGTCGTAGAGGAAGAAGGGGTTGGTGGCGCTCAGCTTGAAGGTGACCTGATGGTCGCCGCTGGCCTCCACCGAGGCGATGTCGGAGTAGAGATCGGCGGTGGGCAGCTTGAGGCTGGGGTCCCTGAGGCGGTCGAAGGTGTAGACCACGTCCTTGGCCGTCACCGGGCTGCCGTCGTGCCACTTGGCGCTCGGCGCAAGCTGGAAGGTGTAGCTGAGGCCGTCTTGCGACACCTTCCAGGAGGTCGCCAGGCGCGGCTGGATGTTGTTGTTGGCGTCCACGTCGACCAGGTAGTCGTAGACCGCGTTGAGCACAGCGATCTCGGCGTCGCTGGAGGCGTAGGCGGGGTCGAGCTTGGCGGGCGAGCCCATGCCTACCCGCAGCGTGCCGCTGGGGGCCGACTGCGCCAGCGCGCCGGAGACGAGCAGAGCCGCCGCCAGCGCCGCCAGCGGTGCGCGGAAGCGAGTCAGGCGGACGTTCCTGAGGATGTGCATGAACATGGTGACCTCCCAGGTCCTCGAAAGGTGCTGCCGAAGCAGCTACTCGGTGTGGACGACGGGTCGCGACTCACACGCGCGCGGCACGCCAATCGGCGTCGGGCAGGCGCTCGCCCGCCTCGATGCGCATCTCGAGGCGGTTCTCGGGCGGCGCCAACGGACAGTCCCACCGCGGGCTGTAGGCGCAGCTCGGGTGGTAGGCGTAGTTGAAGTCGAGCACCATTCGCCCATCCTCGGAGCCGAGGTCGGCGTGCTTGACGGTATCGATCAGGTAGCGGCCCCCGCCGTAGCTGCCTGCGCCCGCGGTGGCGTCGCGCAACGGCACGAACAGGCCGCCGCCGTACCCCAGCTGCCGGTAGAGGGCGAGCCGCGCGGGGCGCCGGCGCAGCTCGAAGTGGAGCCACCCCAGGCGAGCGAGCCGTAGCACGCCGTCGTCGCGCAAGGGGACCTCGAAGGGCTCGCCAGCGTCGGGCTCGGCCTCGGCCAGCACGCGCATGCCGGGGTCGAACGGGAAGTAGGGGACGCTGCCGCCGGCGTGCCGGTCTGCCGCTGCCAGCGGCGAGCGCGGGTGCGTGAAGAGGAGCGCGTCCCGCAGGCCGCGGAAGCGCCGCCACCGCTCCGCTGGCGCCAGCGCCGCATCGCGCGCTACGCGGTACATTGCCGCCACCCGCCGACGGTAGTCGAGGAGCTCGAGCTCGCCCTCGACGGCGTCTGCGGATGAAGCTGTCCGTGCGCTGTTGGTGGCGTCCAGGGGTGAGCCTCCCCGCGTCCCGGGACTGGGGCCGCGGCTCCCGAGGCGACAGCGGCCCGTACAATGCGGCTATGGGGCCCATCCTAACGGAACAGCGAGGGGCCGTCCGTATCCTCACCCTGAACCGCCCGGAGGCTCGCAACGCTCTCAGCCGCGCCATGCGCTCGGCGCTGGGGGCGGGGCTGCGCGAGGCCGCCGACGATCCCGGCACCGCTGCGTTGGTGCTGACGGGCGCGGGCGACGCGTTCTGCGCGGGGCTCGACCTGCGCGAGCTGGAGGCCAGCGCGGGGGCCGGCTCCGCGGCCAAACGTGCGGACTCGCGCGCCCTCGCCGACCTACTGCTGCAGCTCGCCACCCTGCCCAAGCCGGTGGTGGCGGCCGTCAACGGCCCTGCGGTGGCGGGCGGGGCGGGGCTGGTGGGCGCCTGCGACCTGGCCGTCATGGCCGAGAACGCCCGCATCGGCTACACGGAGGCCCGCATCGGCTTCGTGGCCGCGTTGGTGTCCGTGTTCCTGGTGCGTCAGGTGGGTGACAAGCACGCCCGCGACCTGCTCCTGAGCGCGCGCCTGGTCCCCGCCGACGAAGCGGCGGCCATGGGGCTGGTGAACGAGGTGAGTGCCGCCGGCGCGGCACTCGACACGGCGGTGGCGCGGGCCGAGCGGCTGGCCGCAAACGCACCGAGCTCGCTGGCCATGACCAAGGCGCTGCTCACCAGCGTGGCGTCCATGAGCGTGGAGGACGGGCTGCGGTACGCCGTCGAGGCGAACGCGCTGGCGCGCGAGACCGACGACCTGCGCGAGGGAGTGCGCGCCTTCCTCGAGAAGCGCCAGCCGCGGTGGCGCCGCTAGCGCCCGCGCGCTTGACCCGGGAGCCGAAGCCCCCTACGATGGTGTCGATGTGTAAGTTACACATGGCGGCGAGGCCGGGATGACACCGCCTCGGCCGCCACGGGTGCTGCTGCTCTGCGGAGGCAGGTCCGAAGAGCACGAGGTGTCGCTGGCGTCCGCCCGCTCGGTCCTGGAGGCGGTGGACGGCGCCCTCGACGTCACCCCGCTCATCATCGATCGCAGCGGCCGTCTGCTGTCGCCCGCGGCCACCAGGCGCGTGCTCGGCGCGCCGGCGGCCACCGCCGCGGGGGCCGAGGGCGGCGATGCCGCCCTGAGCCCGCCGGCCCCCGTCCCGGGGGAGAACCTGGCCTCCGCGTTCGCCCGGCTGCGCGATCAGGGGTTCGACGTGGTGTTCCCGCTGTTGCACGGCCCCTACGGCGAGGACGGCAGCGTCCAGGGCCTGCTCCGGTTGTCGGGGCTGCCCTTCGTCGGCTCGGATGTGCTGGGCAGCGCCGTGGCCATGGACAAGCTCATGATGAAGGCGGTGTTCGCCGCCCACGGGTTCGCCCAGGTCGGCTACGGCGGCGTCGGCCGCGCCGAGTGGCGGCGCGACCGCGCCGGCGTGATCGCACGGCTCTCGGAGCTGGCCTGGCCGCGGTTCGTGAAGCCGGCCAACCTCGGCTCGAGCATCGGCGTGCGCCGGGTGGAGACGCGCGGTGCGCTGGACGGCGCCATCGACGCCGCCTTCGCCTTCGACCGCCGCGTGATCGTGGAGGAAGGCGTGGAGGGCGCCCGCGAGCTGGAGGTGGCGGTGCTGGGCAACGATGCGCCCGTGGCCAGCCCGCCCGGCGAGATCCGCTTCGCCTCCGAGTTCTACGATTACGACACCAAGTACACCGACGGCCGCTCCGAGCTGCTGATCCCGGCACCCGTGCCGGCCGACACCGCAGAGCGGGCGCGCCGCCTCGCCCTGCGAGCCTTCGCTGTCCTGGACGCGGCCGGCCTGGCTCGCGTGGACTTCCTCTACCGCGAGGCCGACGGTGCGCTGTTCCTCAACGAGCTCAACACCATCCCGGGCTTCACGCGTCACAGCATGTACCCCAAGCTCGTCCAGGCGATGGGCATCGGCTACGGGGAGCTCATCGAGCGACTGGTGACGCTCGCCTGCGAGACGCGCTGAGGCGCCGGCAGCGGCGGCCGGCGCGGCCCTGACGCCGGCCTTGCTATAATCCGCGCAACGTCACCGGGAGGTACTTGCCGCCGCGCGCCCAACCGACAACCCCGCGTTTCTCAGCAGCGAGCCGACCGCCGGGCCGCCATCCGACGCCGGAGGCGCCACTGGCATTGCCACTCCACTCCTCAACGTCAACAGCGCCCGCGTGCTGATCCTCAACGCGAGCTTCGAGCCGCTGCACGTCTGCTCCGTGAAGCGAGCCGTGGGCCTGCTCATGCACGAGGTGGCGGAGCGCGTGGAGGACGGCGACAAGGTGCTCCGCTCGGTCGCTCACACCTTCCCGGTTCCGAGCGTGGTGCGCCTCAAGCGCTTCGTGAAGCGTCCCTTCCGGCACCGCGTGGCGTTCAACCGGCGCAACGTCTTCAAGCGCGACGAGCACACCTGCCAGTACTGCGGCGAGCGCAGCAACGACCTCACGCTCGACCACGTGGTGCCGCGCAGCCGTGGCGGCGCCACCAACTGGGACAACGTGGTGGCCTGCTGCAAGCGTTGCAACGCCCGCAAGCGCGACCGCACCCCAGTCGAGGCTGGCATGGCCCTGAGACGCCGCCCGTTCGCCCCGCGCTTCATCTTCTCCAGCGCCTACGGCGTGCTGCCGGACATCGACCCGATCTGGGAGAAGTACCTGCCCTGACGGGCGCTCAGATACGGCGCAGCGAGCGCTCGTCGCGGAACACGCGCGAGAGCACGGCGCTGATGACGCTGAGCACCAGGGCGCCCAGCACCGCCCCCCAGAAGCCGCTGACCGCGAGAGGTGTGAGCGCCGCCACCACGGCGATCGCGAGGGCGTTCACCAGCAGCAGGAACAGCCCGAAGGTCATCACCGTGAACGGCAGCGTCAGCAGCACCATCAGAGGCCGCACCACGGCGTTCACCAGCCCCAGCACCAGGGCGGCCACCAGCAACGCCCCCAGCGTGAGCGGCACGATGCTGAGCCCCACGTGGAGCTGCACGGTCAACCACAAGGCGAGGGCGTTGAGGCCCCAGCGGATCAGCAGGTTCATGCGGCGAGTATACGCAGCGCGCCGAGCGTGTCAGCCCGGCGGACGCACCAGCACCGCGTAGCGCTCCACCACCTCGAAGCCGAGCGACATCAGGATATCGATGAGCTTGGGGTCCCTCACGCTCAGCTCCGACTCCACGCTCCCGAAGGGGCTCACCGCGGCGAGCTCGTGAAGGGTCGACACCAGCAGGCGCCTGAGCATCTCCGAGGAGTCGCGGTGCTCCTGGAGCACCCCGACGCCTGCCATGCCGTAGCGGGCGTCCAGGCCCCGGCGATCGGCCCCGCAAAGGGCGTAGCCGACAGCCTCCTGATCGAGCGTCTCGCGCGCCATGAACCAGAGCTCGGGCCGGAACGGCCCGTAGCGGCGCTTCAGGTAGGCCCAGGCGCGATCGCTGATGCGGCGGGCCTCGGCGCGCTGCACCAGCTCACGGAAGGCGCGGTCGCCCTCGGGCGCCCACGACTCGAGCACCAGCGGCGTGCCGAGCGGCGGCACATCCGCAAGCTGGAAGCGCACCCGCCGCACCTCGTCCGCCTCGAAGCCGAGTCCCGCCAGCACCTGCTCGAGCTCCCGCGCAGGACCCGCCGGCACGGCGTGCAGCGGCGCCACCGCCGCCTCGTGGGGGTGACGGCGCAGCAGCTCCGCCACCAGCCCACGCAGCGCCTCCAGGTCGCCGCCGTGCCAGGCGCTCACCAGCGTCAGCGTCTGGTCGTCGTCGTCCTGGCCGGGCGCCTTCACGTACACGCCGGCGACGGGCTCGCCCCCGTCGTCCAGCTGCACGAAGCAGCGTGCGGCCTCGCCCGAGGGGTCCTCGAAACGGGGAGCCAGACGCTGCGACAGGCCTCGCGGATCGCTGTGGCCGAGGTAGGCCACCGCTCGGCTGATGAACCAGGCGAGCTCGTCGGGGAGCAGGCTGCGGATCACGCTCCGTCAGTCTAACCGATGCCGCTGGACTCTCCGGCGCCGCACCGGGACCGTTGTCCCGGTTGGGCGCAGCGCCCGCCTGAAGGACGCCCCGGGGCCCGGTATGGTGGTGCGAGTTCACGCTTCGCGGGCGCGGGCGACACCGCGCCGGAAGGGGGAGGGTCGCATGCGAGCCTTCAAGTACGTGGTGTTCGGCGTCGCGCTCCTGGGTGCCATGGCCTGGGCCCAGACGATCACCTTCGGCACGTCGCTGGAGCTGACCGGCAGCCTCGCCAACACCGGGCGCTACTACAAGGACGCCTTCAACATGGCGATCGACACCATCAACCAGCAGGGCGGGGTGACCGTGGGCGGGACGACCTACAAGCTCGCCCTCAAGGTGCTCGACAACCAGTCCGACAACAACCTGGCCGTGCGACAGTACACCCAGCTGCTGACGCAGGACAAGGTCGACTTCCTGCTCGGGCCCTACGCCAGCGACTTCGTGCTGGTCACCTCCGCCGTGTCCGAGAAGTACCAGGTGCCGATGATCGAGGGCGGCGGCGCCTCGGGTCAGATCTTCAGCCGCGGCTACAAGTACGTCTTCGGGACGCTTCCGGCCGCGGGCGACTACTTCAAGAGCACGATCGACATGATGGCCAAGCTGAACCCGCCGGTGAAGACCGTCGCCGTGCTCTACGCGGACGATTCCTTCGATACCAGCGTGGCCGAAGGTACGACGAACCTCGCGAAGAACGCCGGCCTCGACGTCGTGATCAACGAACGCTACAGCAGCAACGCCTCGGACTTCAGCACCATCCTCTCGCAGCTCAAGAGCAAGAACCCCGACGCCGTGCTGGTCGCGGGCCACGAGACCGAGGCGCTCAACTTCATCCGTCAGGCGAAGAGCCTCAACTTCAGCCCCAAGATGTACTCCTTCACCGTGGGCGTGCCCACCTCGGACTTCCGCAAGGCGCTGGGCAACGACGCCAACTACGCTTTCGGCATGACCTCGTGGCTGCCGCTGGCAAGCAACAAGGACCCGTACTTCGGCGACGCCGCGCAGTTCGCCAAGGCGTACCAGCAGCGCTTCGGCTACGCCCCGGACTACCACGCCGCCTCCGGCGTGGCGGACGTCGAAGCGTTCGTGAAGGCCTTCGAGGCGGCCGGCAGCCTGAAGCCCCAGGCCGTGCGCGATGCCATCGCCAAGGTGAGCTTCGACAGCCTCTACGGCCACGTGAAGTTCGGCGCCAACGGGCAGATCTCCCTGCCGCAGACGGTGGTCCAGGTGCAGAACGGCAACCTGGAGGCCATCTTCAACGGCGCCAGCTTCGAGACCCAGCCGCAGTACCCGATGCCGGCCTGGAGCTCCCGCTAGCCACCGGCGCTCGAAGCGAGACCATGCGGCCCGTCCGTCCAGGGCGGGCCGCATCTGTATCGAACCGGGTCCAGGAGCGGCGGCCGGCCCTCACCGATGCGGTACCATCGCTCAGGAGTCCAGCTTGGTCACGATCCAGGTTCTCTCCAACGGCATCCTGCTGGGCGGGTTGTACGCGCTGGTGGCCCTCGGCCTGGCGCTGGTGTGGGGCGTGCTCGACATCATCAACCTCGCCCACGGCGCGTTCATCATGCTCGGCGGCTACATCGCCTACTACCTCTTCACCGGGCTCGGCCTCGATCCCTTCGCCAGCCTGCCGCTCGTCATGCTCGTCATGTTCGTGGTCGGCTACGCCATCCAGTGGGGCCTGCTCAACCTCCTGGTCAAGGCCCCCATGTTCAACATGCTGCTGGTGACCTTCGGCATCGACGTGGTGCTGACGTACCTGGCCCAGATCCTGTTCTCCGCCGACCTCCGCGCGATACGTCCTGCTTATGCCGGCAGCAACTTCACGGTCCTGGGCGTCACCATCCCGGTGGCCAACCTTGCCGCATTCCTGGTGGCGCTGCTCCTGACGGGACTGCTCGCGCTGTTCCTGCAGCGGCAACGCTGGGGCCGCGCCATCCGCGCCACCGCTCAGAACCTGGGGGCCGCCCGCCTCCACGGGGTGCCCCCCCGCTTCGCCTACGCCCTCACCTTCGGCATCGGCGCGGCGCTCGCAGGCGCCGCCGGCACCCTCTACGGGGTTGTGGCGCAGCTCACGCCGTACATCGGTGTGCCCCTCACCGCCAAGTCGTTCGCCATCGCCATCATCGGCGGCCTCGACAACCCCCTGGGTGTCGTCGTCGGCGGGCTGGTCCTGGGGCTGGCCGAGGCATTCGGCAGCCTCTGGCTGGGGCCGACCTACCGGGACGCGGTGAGCCTGGGCTTGCTGGTGCTGGTCCTGATCGTCAGGCCCAAAGGCATCCTCGGGAGGACGGCGTGAGAGCGCTCCCCTGGATCCTCGCGGCGCTCGCGGCCGCCGCCCTAGCGGTGGTTCCGTTCACGCTCTCGCCCGTGCTCGTCCAGTTCGGCATCAGCACGCTGCTGCTGGCGGTGCTGGCGCAAGGCTGGAACATCATCGGCGGCTTCACCGGCTACGCCTCGTTCGGCAACTCGGTGTTCTACGGGCTCGGTACCTACGGCACCGCCGTGGCCATGACCCAGTTCCACCAGTCGTTCGCACTGGGCCTCGTGGTCGGCGCCGTGGTGTCGGTCGCCTTCGCGTTGCTGCTGGGGCTGCCCGTGCTGCGGCTGCGCGGCCACTACTTCGCCATCACCACCCTGGCACTCTCGGAGGCCGTCGCCGCGATCATCGCCAACCTCGGCATCGCCGGCCGCAACACCGGCCTCATCCTGCCGCTCATCCGCGGCGACACCATGTTCTACGAGCTGAGCCTGGGGTTGATGACGCTCGCCACCCTGACAGTGTGGTGGCTGTCGCGCAGCCGCTTCGGTTTCGGGCTGATCGCCATCCGCGAGCGCGAGGACGCCGCCGAGGTGATGGGCATTCCCACCACCCGCTACAAGGTGCTGGCCTTCGGTCTGGCGGCGCTCTTCAGCGCCCTCGCGGGCGGCATCCACGCCTACTGGATCACCTTCATCGACCCGGCCAGCGCCTTCGACATCTCGCTCAACGTGCGCATGATCATCATGGCGGTGTTCGGCGGAGCCGGCACGGTCGTCGGGCCCGTCATCGGCGCCTTCCTGCTCTCCGGCGTGGCCGAGGTGCTGTCGTCCACCATCACCGGCGTGGCCAGCCTGTTCTTCGGGCTGGTCATCATCGCCGCCGTGGTGTTCACGCCCAGCGGCGTGATCAAGGCCATCCAGCGCCTGCCGCGGCGAGGCCTCGCCACCTTCCTCGACGCCGTCAGGGAGACGCGCCTGTGACGGCCGCCTCGGCGCCATTGTTCGAGGCGCGCGCGGTGAGCAAGCGCTTCGCCGGTCTGCTGGCGCTCTCGAACGTGAGCTTCCAGCAGCGCGAGGGCGAGATCCTCGGCCTCATCGGGCCCAACGGGGCCGGCAAGACCACCCTCATCAACCTGATCAGCGGTACCCTCGAGCCGACCAGCGGCACCCTCCTCTTCGAGGGGCGCCCGCTCAAGGGCCTGGCTCCGTTCCGCCGCGCCCATCTGGGCATCGGGCGGACCTTCCAGATCATGAAGCCCTTCCCGGGGCTGAGCGTGCTGCAGAACGTCACCGCCGGCGCGCTGTTCGGCCGCCTGCCGGAGCGGGAGATGGCCGGGGCGCGCGAGGCCGCCGCGCACTGGTTGGCGTTCGTCGGCCTGGGAGACAAGCTGGCGCAACCCGCGGACGCCCTGGGCGGGCCCGACCGCAAGCGCCTGGAGCTGGCCAAGGCGCTGGCCCTCCAACCCAAGTTCCTGCTTCTCGACGAGGTGATGGCCGGGCTGAACGCCGTGGAGATCGACGAGGTGGTGGCACTCATCCGCCGCATCCGTGACGGCGGCACCACCATCCTGGTGATCGAGCACGTGGTGAAGGCCATCCGCCAGCTCTCCGACCGCCTGCTGGTGCTGCAGTACGGCGAGCTCATCGCCGAGGGCACTGCCGAGGCGGTGCTGGACGACCCCAAGGTGATAGAGGCGTACCTCGGCCGGAGCCGGCACTGATGGCGCTGCTCGAGGTCGCGGGGCTGAGTGCCGGCTACGGCGACGCCGAGGTCCTCAAAGGTGTCGACCTGCGCGTCGACGAGGGCGAGATCGTGGCGGTGGTGGGCAGCAACGGTGCCGGCAAGACCACCCTCCTGCGCACCCTCTCCGGCGTCATCGGCACGCGGGCCGGCGAGGTGCGCTTCCGGGGCGAGCGCGCCACCGGCATCACCCCCGACGAGGCCTTCGGCCGCGGCCTGGTGCAGGTTCCCGAAGGGCGTCAGCTCTTCGACCGCATGTCCGTCGAGGACAACCTGCGCATGGGCGCCTTCAGGAGGCGGGATGCCGCCGCCGTGGCGCGCGACTTCGCCCAGGTCTACGAGCTCTTCCCCGTTCTCGGCGAGCGGCGCCGCCAGCTGGCCGGCAGCATGTCGGGCGGCGAGCAGCAGATGTGCGCCATGGCACGCGGCTTGATGGCGGCCCCGACGCTGTTGATGGTCGACGAGATGAGCCTCGGCCTGGCGCCGGTCATCGTCGAGCGCCTGCTCGGGGTCCTGACCGACATCCACGGGCAGGGCGTGACCGTGCTGCTGGTCGAGCAGGACGTCAACAGCGCCCTCTCCATCGCCAACCGCGGCTACGTTCTCGAGCGCGGCGAGGTGGCGCTGTCGGGCACGGCCGAGGAGCTGTTGGGCGACCCGCGCGTCAAGGAGGCGTACCTCGGTCTGTAGCGGGACCGGCAGCCTGCTGAGGGGGCGCGCCTTCGGCCAGGGCTGCTGCCGGCATGCCCGCGGGCGCCCCTGCTAGCATGACTCGGCATGGGGCGCGCGCTCACCTCCACCCGACGGCCGGCACCGTGAGCCGGCCGCGCATCCTCGGCGGCACGGCCAAGGGGCGAGCGCTCGACACCCCGCGGCGGGGCACGCGGCCGAGCCCCGCGCGCCTGCGGGAGGCGCTCTTCGACATCCTCGCGTTCGACGGGGCGGGGCCGTTCCTCGACCTCTACAGCGGCTCGGGCGCGGTCGGCCTCGAGGCGGCCAGTCGCGGCTGGGACGCCACCTGCGTGGAGTCGAGCGCGGAGGCGGCGGCCGTCATCCGGCGCAACGCCGCCCGCGCCGGGCTGCGGGTGACGGTGGTCAAGGACGACGCGTTGCGATTCGCGGCCGCGCACCCGGGCGGCTTCACGGCGGTGTTCGCCGCGCCGCCCTACCCGCAGGACCTGCGGGCGGTGTTCCAGGCGCTGCTGGATGCCGCACCGGCGGCGGCCGGCGGGGTGTACGTCTTCCAGCATCCCAGCGCCGCGCCGCCGGCGTTGACGCTGCCGGCCGGAGCCGCGCGCCCCACCATGAAGCGCTATGGCAGCAACGCGCTCACCCTGGTCCGTCTTCCCCGGGCTCCGGCCTAGCGCGCGGGGGCGGCGGCCGAGCGGCGTTCATCGCCGACCGGGAGCCGAGCAGGCGCGTGCTAGACTGACCTGCTGCGAATGCGGCCGGGGGCGGCTGGCGGGGCCCCGGGCCCGGCTCCCAACGGAAGGTCACCGAATGCTGGGATTCGTCCAGAAACTATTCGACAACAACGACCGCGAGGTCAAGAAGCTCGAGAACGAGGTGGTGGCCAGGGTCGGCGCCCTTGAGCCCGAGGTCCGCGAGATCGACGACCTGGCAGCCGCGTTCGCGGAGCTCAAGCGCCGCCACCAGGATGGCGGCGAGTCGCTCGAAGACCTGCTGCCCGAGGCCTTCGCGCTCACGCGCGAGTCGGCGGTGCGCAACCTGGGCTTGCGTCACTACGACGTTCAGCTCGTGGGCGGCGCGGCGCTGCACTACGGCCGCATCGCCGAGATGAAGACGGGCGAGGGCAAGACGCTCGTGGCCACCTTGGCGCTGGCGCTGAACGCGCTTGCCGGCGGGGGCTCCCACCTGGTCACCCCCAACGACTACCTCGCCCGCACCGGCGCCGAGTGGATGGGTCCGGTCTACCGCGGCCTAGGGATCACCGTCGGCGTGATCCAGCACGACAGCGACGGCCCCGACCGGCGCGAGGCCTATCGGCAGGACGTCACCTACGTGACCAACTCGGAGCTCGGCTTCGACTACCTGCGCGACAACATGGCCTTCCGGACCGACCAGCTGGTGCTGCGCGAGGACAACCCCCTCCACTACGCCATCATCGACGAGGTCGACTCCATCCTCATCGACGAGGCGCGCACCCCGCTCATCATCTCCGGCCCCGCCGAGCTGGCCACCGACCGCTACTACACCATGGCCAAGATCGTGCAGCAGCTCGAGAAGGGCGAAGCGGGCGAGGGCGATGTGCCGCCCACCGGCGACTACACGGCCGACGAGAAGTCGAAGGACATCCACCTCACCGAGGAGGGCATCGACAGGGCCGAAGGCCTCATCGGCGTGAGCGACATCTTCAGCCCCCAGAACATGGAGATCGGCCACATGCTGCGGCAGGCGCTGCGCGCCAAGGAGCACTACCACCTCGACCAGCAGTACGTGAAGGACGACGGCGGCCAGATCGTCATCGTCGACGAGTTCACCGGTCGCCTCATGCCCGGCCGCCGCTTCGGCGAGGGCCTGCACCAGGCCATCGAGGCCAAGGAGGGCGTGAAGATCGAGCGCGAGAACCAGACGCTCGCCACCATCACGTACCAGAACTTCTTCAAGCTCTACGACAAGATCGCCGGCATGACCGGCACCGCCAAGACCGAGGAGAAGGAGTTCCAGGAGATCTACAGCTCCGACGTCCTGGTCATCCCCACCAACATGCCCGTCGTCCGCAAGGATTACGAAGACGTCGTCTACCGCACCATCGACGGCAAGTTCGACTCCGTGGTCGATGAGATCGTGCAGATCAACGCGCGTCGCCAGCCCATCCTGGTAGGCACCGTCACCATCGAGGCCAGCGAGCGGTTGTCGCGCATGCTCAAACGCAAGGGCGTGCAGCACCAGGTGCTCAACGCCAAGTACCACGCGCGCGAAGCCGAGATCGTGGCGCAGGCGGGCCGCAGCGGCGCCGTCACCATCTCCACCAACATGGCCGGCCGCGGTACCGACATCGTTCTGGGCGGCAACCCCGAAGCGCTCGCCCGCCAGCTGCTCGAGCGCGAAGGCTTCGAGCGCTACGACACCGACACCGAGCTCTTCATCAAGGCCATCATGCTCGGCAAGCCCGACGAGGCTCGCCGGCTGGCCGCCAAGCTCGAAGGGTTGCCCGAGGACATCATCGCCCGCATCGAGCAAATCCGCGACGAGGCCGCCGAGGACCACGTTCGGGTGGTGGAGCTGGGCGGGCTCCACATCATCGGGACCGAGCGCCACGAGTCGCGCCGCATCGACAACCAGCTGCGCGGCCGGTCCGGCCGGCAGGGCGACCCCGGCTCGAGCCGCTTCTACGTCAGCTTCGAGGACGACCTCATGCGGCTGTTCGCCAGCGAGCGGGTGCTGGGCATGATGGACCGGCTTGGCATGGACGACAGCCAGCCGATCGAGGCTCGCATGGTCACCGGCGCCATCGAGCGCGCTCAGAAGCGCGTCGAGGACCGCAACTTCGGCATCCGCAAGCAGCTCTTGGACTACGACAACGTCATGAGCAAGCAGCGCGAGGTGGTGTACGCGCAGCGCCGCGACATCCTGCTGGGGCACGACATCAGCGAGGACGTGCAGGACATGGTCGCCGAGTACATCGACTCGCAGGTGCAGCGCTACGTGAACGCTGCGCTCGAGCCCGAGGAGCAGGACATCGGCGCGCTGCGCACCGCTGCGTTGGAGGCCGCCCCGCAGCTCGAGGCGTTCGACTTCGAGTCGCTGCGCGGGCAGGACCCGGACGACGCCACCCAGAAGATGGTGCCGGCGTTGGAGGCGGCCTACCTGGCCCGCGAGGAGGAGCTCGGCGCCGAGCTGCTGCGGGAGCTGGAGCGCTTCATCGTGCTTCAGGTCGTCGACCAGCACTGGAAGGAGCACCTCCACAACATGGACGTGCTGCGCCAGGGCATCGGCCTGCGCGGCTACGGCCAGCGCAACCCGCTGCAGGAGTACGCCCTGGAGGGCTTCAACCTCTTCGAGGAGATGAAGGCGGACATCCGCTTCAACGTCGCCAAGCTGCTCTTCCGCGTCCAGGTCCAGGCCGACCAGGGGCTGCAGCAGCGCGAGCGGCGCGAGCAGTCGGTCGAGTACACCACCGACAGGCCTCAGGCAGGCGTGGGCCAGGGCGGCGAGGGCGGCCCCACGCGTCCCATCCACGTGGACAAGAAGGTCGGCCGCAACGACCCCTGCCCGTGCGGCAGCGGCAAGAAGTACAAGCACTGCCATGGGCGGGTGGCCGCCTAGCAGGCCCGCCACCACGGTGCGGGACAGACCGGGCAGGGCCCACTGCCATGGGCGGGTGGCCGCCTAGCAGGCCCGCCACCGCGTTACCAGACGTACCTGGCAGCGCCCGGCGATGGCAGCCGCACGCTAGACTCGCCTCCGATCGAGGGAGGTGGGCAGTGTACGTGCCGGCGACGAATCGCTTCGAGGATCGGACAGCCCAGATCGCGTTCATGCGGAAGCACCCGTTCGCCACCCTCGTCTCCGTGGTGGACGGCGTGCCCTTCGCCACGCAGCTGCCGCTGACGGTGCGCGAGCCGGGCGAGCGCGTGAGCGTTCGCGGCCACCTCGCCCGGGCCAACCCGCAGGCCGGCGCTCTCGACGGCCAGCCTGCCCTGGCGGTCTTCTCCGGGCCGCACGCCTACGTCTCGCCCGGTCACTACGAGGCCGTCCAGAACGTGCCGACCTGGAACTACCTCGCCGTGCACGCGCTGGGCACGGCGAGCACCATGGCGGCCAACGACGTTCCCGGCCACGAGGCCCTGCTGGCGGAGCTCATCGCCGCCGTTGAGCCCGGCTACCAGGCGCAATGGGACGGTCTGCCGGAGCGCTACCGGGCCGGGAAGCTGCGCGGCATCGTCGGCTTCGAGGTCCAGGCGACCCGCCTCGAGGGAAAGGCGAAGCCCAGCCAGAACAGGACGGCCGCGGAGCGCACCCGCATCGCCAACGCGCTGGCGACGTCGGATGATGCCGCGGCCCGCGAGACGGGTCGCCTGATGCTGCAGGCGGCGGCCCGGACGGCGCGCTAGGCGCGGCCGTCACGACGGTCCGCCGAGCTCTCGACCCGCGGAGGCATAGAGCGACCCGGCCCGCCCGAGCCCGATCAGCGTCGCCAGCAGGCTGCCGGCCACGATCAGGAAGACGGGGACGAACCCGAGCCAGCCGATGAGCGCGCCGCCAAGCAGAGGGAACGCCAGGCGCGGGGCGGTGAGGGTGCCGACCAGCCCGCTGTAGGTCGCTCGCGCCTCGGAAGGCGCGATGTCCACCAGCACGTTGCCGAAGGACAAGTTGCGGCTGTTCACCGCGGCGCCCACCAGCAGGAACACCAGGCTGTAGCGGCCCGGCGCCCACTGCGCCAGCGCCAGGGCGACGAGGGGCACGGCCGCACCCAGCAGCAGGCAGGCGCGCAGCACCGAGGGGCTGCCGCGCCGGTCGGCAAGCCACCCCCAGACCAGGTTGGAGACGGCTCCGCCGAGCGCTTGCAGGATGATGAACGTGCCCACCAGCTCCGGCCCGGCGCCCAGCCGGCGCTGCGCCAGCGTGACGTAGAACGGCAGCAGCATCAGGTGCAGGCCGGCGAGGTTCTCTACGGCGACCAGGCTGCGGAGAGCGGGGCTGCGGCGCCAGTGCCGGCGCAGCCCGGCGAGGTAGGCGCGGACGGGCGCACGCTCGGCCGGCACCGCGGGCGGCTCGCGCAGCGCGAGGAAGCCGGCTCCCGCCACGCTCAGCGCCACACCCGCGCCAACGAACAGCAGCGCGTAGTTGCGCGGGAACGTCAGCTCGGGCCGCGCCAGGATGGCCCTGGCCAGGAAGCCGGCCGCCAGAGCGGCCAGGCCGCCAAGGAACTGCCGGCTGGCGTAGAAGCGGCCGCGCACCCCGGCCCGGACGCTCTTCCCTACCATGTCGACGAACGCCACCGCGCCGAGGCTGCCGCCGAGAGCGAACGTCGCCACCAACACCAGCAGCACGCCTAGCAGCAGCCCGTGCCCGCGCGCCGCCCACAGCGTGGTGATGGCGCCGAGCAGCAGCCACGCCAGCGCCCGGCTGTAGACGGCGACCACCAGGAACCCCTTCTTGCGCGGCCGCGCCTCGACCCACCGCGAGAACAGCAGCTGCGGTAGCACGTCGCCCGCCAGCAGCATGCTGGTCACCAGCCCCACCACCACGGGCGAGCGGGACAGCAAGCCGACGTAGGCGGGGAGCGCGGTGGCGGGGTCCGCGAGCGCCGCCCCGGCGGCGAAGAAGACGCCGTGCCAGACGAGCGCCGTGAAGTTCCAGCGCCCTCCTGGCGGATCGCTGCGGGTGTCCGTGCTCGCCATGAACGTGGGCATGCCGCCTGGCTCGGCGACGCGCCGCTGTCACGATGCTACGCGCTCCGGGCGGGCGTCGGCCGTTGCTCCGGAAGGGATCGGCGACTCAGCCCAGCCGGAGCCGCATGACCGTCCGCCTCGGGGTGCGCCGCGCCACCTCCTCGAACCCCTCCGAGCGCAGCAGCGTCACCAGGCCGTGGTAGGCGTCGTCGCTGCCGA
>Ga0315540_10000425_pt1 | contig 23794 bp, 23 predicted proteins | sample SalMarSW160110MG_FD_203677 | JGI IMG/M metagenome (GOLD analysis project Ga0315540, IMG submission 203677) | Salt marsh sediment microbial communities from the Plum Island Ecosystem LTER, Massachusetts, United States - Salt Marsh Sediment SW1601-10 ...
GCCCGATGTCTTCGCCGCAGTCGGCGCAGGTGCCGTAGCTGCCGTCGGCGATGCGCGCGAGCGCCGCCTCGAGATCGCGCACGGTGCGCATGTCGCGCGCCACCTCGGCGTTGTCCAGATCCGAAAGGAGGTCCGCGATCGCCTCGTCGCCCGGGTCGGTCACCGAGCCCGCGACGTCGGCGAAGCTCTCGTCGCGCGCGCGCGCGACGTCCTCCAGCAGCTCGGTCACCAGGTCGCGCCGGCGCTGCCTGAGCAGGCCTTCGAATTCCTCGAGCTGTTTGCGGGTGAGGGCCATTTGCCTTCTCCAGCCGTTGCGTTCATGCAGATTAAGCGCGGCGGCGCAGCGGCGCCACTTGATACAGGTCAAACAGCCGTCGCAGGGATGGGAAATTATGGGTGTGCAGAGAGGTCGTCATGCCCAAGGCCAGACGAAAGCGGCGAGCGAAGCAGCGCTTGCAGCCGGCCCCACGGGGACCGGCGGAACAGGAACGCCCGGAGGCGCCGGCGCAGCGCGGATCCGTGCAGGATCCGCTGGAGGACTGGCCGGATGACGACGAGGCCCGCTGGCTGCGCGAGCGCGCCGGCGACGACGTTGAGAAACCGCAGGACTAGCCTGACCGAGGAGCGCTTCATGCCGCCCAAAATCCCGCAAGTCGGCGCGCCCGACCCCGAGCGCAGGACTTCGCCGATTCTCGACGTCGACGACGAGGAGGTCGACCCCGAGCTCGAACTCGAGACCGGCGTGTGCTACTTCAACGACATCGCCTATCCGCTGGGCAGCTACGTGCTCAGCGGCGACGAGCTGCTGCACTGCGAGGAGCGCGGCGTCTGGGTGCGCAAGGGCGAGGTCCGCCCGGACTAGTATCGCCTTCAATCCGATGCAGTGGACGCCTCATGCGTGGGATACCTAGGTGGTTCGCGCCGGTCGCGTTTCTCCTGCTCGCCGGGTGTGCCGCGACCCCTGTCGAGCCGAATGCGGATCCGCTGACCAAGCTCAACGATGCCGAGCTCCTCTTCCGGCAGCAGGATCAACCGGTACCGGCCGAGAAGCTCATTCGCGAAGCGATAGCCATCTATGGGGAGCGCGACGACGCGCATGGCCTGGGCAATGCCTACCGCGAGTACGCCGATCTCCTCCGCTCGACAGCGGTCGCCGGGAGGTGGGCAGCGTACTATCGCGAGCACGGCTTCCAGGATCGGACCGTCACGTACGAGAACCGGATCGCGAAGTCATCGGAGTACTACACCAAGGCGCTTCACTACTATTCCCGCGCCGAAGCTCAACTGCAGCGGACCGGGGAGTACGGTCCTCTCACGAACGTCTACTTCAACATGGCGACGTCCTATTACCAGCTCGGGAAGAAGGAAAAGGCGTGCGCGTATTTCGACCGGACGCTCGATGCGTACGAAGAAAACGTGCGCCGCAATCCCGGCGCGCGGCCTTATTCCCCGACCGGCAGCGTTCCCGGTCTGGTGAACTCCCTGAAGGAGAAGGCGGGCTGCACGTAAGCCGCGGCTACTTGAGCTGCAGCTCGAAGTGCCCCGTGCCGCGCTCCACGGCGATCATGCGCAGCAGCGGCGCGATCTCCTGCCGGATTTCGGGCGGCGCGTCCGCGGCGGCGGCGAAAACCAGCGCGTGGCCGACCGACCACGACCCCTGGCCGCGCAGCCGCAATGGGCCCTTCAGGGTGCGAAGGGTCATGCGCGCCTCCCGTCCTTTCCCGTTCCAGCGCAGCTCGTAGTCGCCCAGGGGCCACACGGGCGAAAATCCTGAGCCCGCGGTGCGCCATTGCAGCTCGGCATCGCCGCGGGCCGTTCCCCGTCCGATCGATAGGCTCGCTATCTTGAGGTTCAGCTCCCCGCTCAGCTCGAGCGGGGCGAGCCTTGGCAGGCCAAGGCTGAGCGCCTCCGCGGGCAGGTCGATGTCGACGTTCGCGAGCTCGATCTGCGACCAGGACATCATCAGGGGGAAGGGCTGCGACCCGCGCCCGAGCTCGACGTCGTAGCGCAACCGCGCGCGAAGCAGGTCCGCCGGCCGAAGGCGCCAGGCCAGGCGCTGCGACAATCCGACGCGCCCCGCCGCGTCCCGAACCTCGATCCGCCCCGACCCGGCCCATAGCGTGCCCCGGGCTTCCGCGAGCTTGAGCCTGCCCTGGCTTACGCGTTGCAGGGCGCCGTCGGCCAGCGTCGCCGGCGCGATGACGAGCAGCGCGACGGCGTAGACGCCGAGACCGGCCGCCAGCAATGGCCACCACTTCTTCATCGGGGCTTCGCGCGCACCAGGGTTGCCCTCACGCTGACCAGGCCGGGGGATGTCAGCGCCTCGATGCGGCTGCTCGCGACGCGCACCTGCTGCCCCTTCAGGCCCGCGACCCAGCCGAGCCATTTGTCGAACGGGACTGCGCCGAACGCCACTTCCACCTCGTCCGGACTCCGCGCATCGATGCGCACCAGCGCGCGCGACAACTCTGCGCCGATCTGCGCTTGCACCAGCGCACGGAGATCGGACTGAGACACGGCCGGCGGTGGAGAGGCGCGCAGCCGCTCGATCTCACTCGCCTGCTGGTCGAGACGCGCCAGCTGAACCCGCAACGCCGTGACGCTCGGGCGCAACCGGCTGCGCGCATGGGTAGCCGCCTGGATGAGCGAGACGAAGAATGCCGCCGTCAGCACCGCGCCCAGAGCGGCGAGCGCCACTCGCTCGCGCGGCGTTCGTGATTTCCAGGCCTTGCGCACTTGTTCTCTCATGGCGCCCTCAGCGTGAGCACAACCGCCGCGCCCGCCCGGCGCCTCGCGCCGGCGGACTGCGCGACGCTCAGGCCCGCCTGCGTCAACGCCGCCACCAACCGCTTCACCTTCGCATCGGTCGGCTCGGCGAGCTCCAGCGTCATCCTGCCGCTCTCGTAGGACAGGACGCGCAAGGCGCACTCCGGCACGACTTTCATGGCCCCCGCAACCCGCTCGATCATCGGCAGGAAATCGCCGTTGTCGGCCACGCCCGCGGCATGGCGCGCCTCGGCGAGCTTGCGGCGCATCTGAATCGCGGGATCGGCCACCGCGACCGCGTCGGGATACAGCGCGCGGAAACGCGACTCCATCTGATGGCGCAGCGCCCGCTGCTCGCGCGCGAGCACGGCCCAATCGACGACGAGGGCGACGGTGTGGAGCGCGACGACGGCCGACAGGATCCAGGCGGCCGGCCGCAGCCGCGCGGCGATGCCGCTGAGCACGCCCTCCCAGCGCTGGCGCTCCTGCCCGAGGATCACGCCCGCCTGGGGCGGCGCCGCGCGCCAGTCCCAGGGCCCGGCGAGCCGCACGCCGACGCCGAGCTCGCGTGTCCATGCCTCGACGTCGGGCTCCGCGCCCGGCTTCGTCGCGTAGAGCGCGATCGAGGCCGGGGACGCATCACGCGCCTTCGCCGCCTCCAGCCACAGCCGCAAAGACAGCGGCGGGGCCGCGCCGTCGCCACTGTCGGTCGCGGCGCCCTCGCGCTCTCCGGTGCGCACGAATCCTTCACTGCCGTTCCAGGCGAGGCTCCATTCCGACGGGCTCCAGGGCAGCAGCAGCGTTTCGCAATGGATCTCGTAGCTGCGCAGCCCGGCGGCAGAGAGCGCCTTGCGCCAGCGCTCGAGCCCCGCCTTGTCGATCACCGCGACGATGTCGTCCTCTCCTGCCGCGCCGAGCCAGCTCACCTGGCTGGCATCGGGCTCGTCCACCATCCGGTCCTCGATCGCGAAGGCGAGCACCGCTCCGGCGCGGTGACGCGCCGCGCTCGGCAGCTTCACGCGCGCAAGCAGCACCTGCGCGGCGGGGATCACCAGCTGGACACGCGCGGCACGCCTGGGCAGCTGCGCCGGCGGGCCTTCGCCGCAAACCGGTTCCTGCCCGTCGTTGACGAGTGCCCACCGGCACCGCGTCGGCGGGTCGGAAAGCGACGCGTAAATGCGCAGCACGCTCATAGGTACTTGCGCCAGACAACGGCGGGCCAGCCGTCGGGCTTGTCGCGCGCCAGCAGCGCCAGGCCGCCGGCGTGGGCGCCGCCGAAGTCGGTGTCTATCGTCGCCATGAAGTAGTTGCTGCTCACCGAGATGGCCCCGGACGGCACGGTCAGGCCGCGGGGAAGCCGGCTGAGGAATTCGGAGGTGCTGCGAAAATAGGTGCGCTCGCGCTGCACTGCCAGCGCCCGGGCGCCGTCGAGCCCCAGGCCGTCGACGATCGCGGCGAGGACCTCCGGCGCGGCGGTGTTCACGTTCACGGCGGTAGAGCCCGGCAACGCCGTCACGAACGGCAGCAGTCGCGTGCGCGTGGCCTCGTCGAAGCAGCTCAGCCGCGCCAGCTCCGACACGTCCACGAGCGGCCGGCCCTCGGCGACGATCCGGTCGGCGAGCCTGTCGGCAAGCGCGGGCCGCAGATCCAGGATCGACAGCAGGCGCCGGAAGGTCTCGAGTTGCCCGGCGTCGATCTTGCCGTTCTTCACCAGGTTGTTGAGATTGAAACGCGCCTGCTGATCCTCGAGGTAGCCGGAGAGGCTGCCGTTCTCGAACGGGATCGGCGGCAGCCGCATCGCCCATGGCTCGCCCAGATGGTCGACGCTACTGGTGTGGCGGTCGTAGTTCAGCACGGCGCGCGCCCAGTCCAGGCCCGCTTGGATCATGAACTGACCCTGGATGCGGCCGTCGGACAGCTGCATCTGCCGGATCCACACGCCTTGCGACACCATCATGGCGGAGGCGGCCAGCGCGGCGAGCGCCACCACGCTCAGAGCGAGAATGATTGCCGCGCCGCGTTCTCGCGCGCCAAAGGGGCGACCACGCGTGCTCATGGGTTCAGCGCGAAGACGCGCACGATTTCCTCGCCCGATGCGAGCACGATGCGCAGCCGCACGGCCCGCGGCAGGGCGTCGCCGGCCGCCGCCGCGGGCCACACGTTGACCCATGCGAGATCGGTTCCGAGGTATTGAATGTCGAGCTCCGCCACGTTCGCGAGCACCGCATAGCGGGCAGGCGGCTGCGAAGCGTCCAGTCCCGGCCAGAGCCACAGCTCGACCTGGTGCTGCTCGTTCAGTCCGTAACCGACCCGCCGCGGCGCCTCGACGCCTTCCGCCGCGGCGAAGCGGCTGAATTCCAGGCGCGGGGCGTCCGCCGCGGCGGGGCGGCCGATCAGGGGCGGCGCGCTGCCCGTCGCGAGGCGCATCGCGTACGGCGCAACCAGCTGCACGTCCTGCTCGAAGCGCGCGCTGAATGCGGCCATGCGCCGCCATTTCGTCGTTTCCTGCCGGATGTGCGCGCGCGTGTCGAGCACCGCGCCTAGGCCGCGGTACGACATCACGGCCAGCAGCGACAGGATGAGCAGCGCCGTGAGCAGCTCTATCAAGGTGAATCCACGCGCTGCAGCGCTCGATCTCATGATCCGGTCGCCGGCGGGTTGACCAGCATCGCGGTGAAATGGGCGAGCACGTGCGTGTCGTCGTCGACATCGGATACGAAGATGTCGATGCGGCGAAACGCCGGATTCGGCGTCGTGACCACTTCCTGGCGCCACGCGAACTCGAGACCGCCCTCGTGTTGCCGGCCGCGGGTGATGCCGGGCGCCAGCCAGTCGCCGCGCGCCCTGTGCTCGGCGAGGATGTTCTCGGCGACCCAGCCGGCAAGAAGGCGGGAGCGCAGCTCGCCGACGTTGGCCGTGCTCTGCGCAGCCACGTGCAGCGCCGAGATGAGCGCGATCGAGATGATCGCGAGCGCAACCAGCGCTTCGACAAGCGTGAAGCCGGACGTCTTATTGCGCCGGCTCGCCATCGGCTGCCTCGTCGTTCGACGATACGCGCACCTCGCCGAGGGGGGTTGCCGTCACCGCACAGCGTGCCGCGCCGTACGTCAACTCGAGGTCGAAGGCGTATACCCGCCCCTGCGGTGTGAACTCCAGGCGCATGTCGCCGGTCACGGGCACGTTCTCGACCTGCATGGCGGCGATGCGCATGCCCTGCGGCAGCGTACGCGGCCGCAGGGGGTCGCTGTCGCGCAGCTCGCTCCAGCGGCCGTCGGCCGTCATGCGCCAGAAGCGGTAGCCCTGCGCGTCGGGTGTCCACGCGACGGACCACCCGGTGAGGCGCGCTTCCGTTGCCGCGAGCTCCAGCAGCTGCGCAAGGCGATCGGCTTCGTGACACACCAGCTGGCGGTCGTCCGGGCGCACGATCGCGCTCGCCATGCCGACCAACAGGCCCATGATCAGCAGCACCACGAGCATTTCGATCAGCGTGAAGCCCGATGCCTTTGGCGCCGATCTACTGGTTCCACGAGCCGATGTCGGCATCGATGCCCTCGCCGCCGGGCGCGCCGTCGGCGCCGTAGCTGAACACGTCGATCTCGCCGTATACGCCCGGATTCAGGAACTGGTAGGGGTGGCCCCAGGGATCCTTGGGCAGGCGCTCGAGGTATCCCCCCGTCTTCCAGTTGGACGGGATCGGGCCGGTGGTCGGCTTGACCACGAGGGCCTGCAGGCCCTGTTCCGTGGTGGGATAGCGCAGGTTGTCGAGGCGGTAGAGCTTGAGCGCCTGCATCAGGCTCGCGATGTCCTGTTTTGCCGCGATTTGCCGCGCCTCGTCCGGCCGGCCGATGATGTTCGGCACCACAAGCGCGGCCAGAATGCCGATGATCACGACGACGACCATGATCTCCAGCAACGTGAACCCGTCCTGCCGAGCCTTCGGCACGAGGCGAGCCCCTCGCTCGAGCGGTTCCTGAATTCGCAGCGTATTCATTCGCCTATCCTTGGCTCGATTATCCCCAGGCATTGCAGAGGGGGTTTGATCTGACGCAATCCTGGCGGCGGAATTTCAGGGAACATAAAGACGGTCGCCGATGCAGACGGCGGCATGACTGACTGAGCCCCACGATGCAGGAAACCGATTTCAGCTCATCGAATCTCGCGACGACGGCGATCGTATGGCTCGTGAACGCCGCGGCTGTCACCGCCCTCGGCGTGGCGGGCGCGTACTGGACGTGGACATGGTTCGCCCCCCGCGCCGAACCGCGCGCGCCGGCGCCCCTTCCGGCCGTTGCCCGTCTGGATGCCGCCTACCCGCTGTTCGGAAAGGTCCACGCGAATCGCAGCGTCGCAAGGCCGACCGCGGTGGCGATCAGGCTGCTGGGCGTGATCGCCGCCTCGGGATCGGAGCCGGGCTATGCGCTGCTGCAATTGGGCAGGCAGCCGGCCATCGCGGTGCGCGAAGGCGGCGAAGTCGAGCCGGGCACCCGCGTGGCCGAGGTGCATCCCGACCATGTCGTGCTCGATCGAGGTGGAATGCGCGAGACCCTCGCCCTGCCTGCGCGCGACAAGGGCGCGGCGACGGAGGCCAGGCATGCGGGCTAGCTGGCTTCGAGCGGCTCTGCTCTGCGCGGCCTTGCTGGCCGGCGCGGGCCAGGCGTGGGCCGCGAACCCCGAATCCGTCACGCTCAACTTCGTCAACGCCGACATTGCGGGGGTGGTCAAGGCCGTCAGCGAGATCACCGGGAAGAACTTCGTGCTGGATCCGCGCGTCAAGGGCACGGTCAATATCATCTCGTCGAAGCCCGTCTCCCGGAGGCTCGTCTACGACATCTTCCTTTCGGCGCTGCGCGTGCAAGGCTATGCGGCCATCGAGGATCGAAACATCGTCAGGATCGTGCCGGAAGCCGAGGCGAAGGAGTACCGCACGCCGGTGCTGAGCGGCCCGCGAGGCGCGCCTGGATCCGCCGGCGACATGGTGCAAACGCAGGTCTTCACGCTTCGCTACCAGTCGGCGGCGCAACTGGTGCCGGTCCTGCGCCCGCTGATCACCCGCAACAACACGATCGCCGCGTACCCCGGCGCCAATGCGCTGGTGATCACCGACTATGCCGGCAACCTGGCGCGCATCGGCAAGATCATCGAGTCCATCGACCAGCCCGACAGCACCGATCCGGTGCTGATTCCCCTGCGGCACGCCTCGGCGCTCGATATCGCGCAGAGCATCAGCCGGGTCTTCAGCGACGCGGGGCAGGCGGGCGCCGCCGCGAATCCGGCGCACCAGCTCACGATCGTCCCCGACGCGCGCACGAACAGCCTCATCGTGCGCGCCGCGAGCCCGACGCAACTGTTCCGGGTACGCAGCCTCGTCGCCACGCTGGATTCGCCGACCAGCGCCTCGGGCAGCATCCACCTCGTCTACATGAAGAACGCGGACGCGACCAAAGTCGCCGAGACGCTGCGGGCGATCTACCTCGGCGAGGCGGCCCCGTCGGCGCGCGAGGGCGCAGCTCCCACGCCATCTTCGGCAACCGAAATGCTCAAGAGCGCGACGACGCTCTCCGGGCGGCAGTCGAGCGCGCCCGCCGCAGCTTCACCGGCCGCCGGCATCATCCAGGCTGACGCCGCGACCAACTCCGTGATCATCAACGCGCCCGACGCGGTCTACAACAACCTGCGCGCGATCCTGGAAAAGCTCGATGTGCGCCGCGCCCAGGTGTATGTCGAGGCGCTGATCGCCGAGGTCAGGGCCGACAGGGCCGCGGAATTCGGCATTCAATGGCAGGCGCTGGGCGGTTTGGACAGCGACTCGGCGCGGGTATTCGGCGGCACCAATTTCGGCGGTGCGGGCCAGAACATCATCGGTCTCACCCAGAACGTCGCGTCGGCGTCGCGAGGCCTGAACATCGGCGTCATCGACGGCAAGGTCACGATCCCCGGCGTCGGGCAGGTGGTCAACCTCGGCGTCCTCGCACGCGCCCTGCAGAGCGACGCCAACGCGAACATCCTGTCCACCCCGACGCTGCTCACGCTGGACAACGAGGAAGCCGTCATCTCCGTGGGCGAGAACGTTCCCTTTATCACCGGCCAGTACGCGCTCTCGGGAGCCGCCACCACGCCCACCCCGTTCCAGACGATCGAGCGGCGCGACGTCGGACTGACCTTGCGCGTGAGGCCGCAGATTTCCGAGAACGGCACGGTGCAGCTGCAGATCTACCAGGAGGTTTCGAGCGTTCAGGACACGGCCAATGCCGCCGGAATCATCACCAACAAGCGCGCGGTCGCATCGACGGTGCTGGTCGACGACGGGCAAGTCGTGGTCATCGGCGGCCTGATCCAGGACTCGGTCAACGACGGCATCGAAAAGGTCCCGGGGCTAGGCGACCTGCCGTTGCTCGGCGGCCTGTTCCGCTACAAGACGCGCTCGCAAACCAAGACCAACCTGATGGTCTTCCTGCGGCCGACGGTAGTACGCGACAGCGCGCACGCCAATGCCTACTCCGACGATCGCTACAACTACATCATCGGCGAGCAGAAGCGGCTCCAGCCCGCTCACGACGCCGTCCTGCCGGACGTGACGGTGCCCACGCTTCCGCCCCTGACGCCCGCGGCGACAGGCTCGCAGCCGAAAGCTTCGCAGCCCAAGCCTGCGCAGGAAGGCAACGAGTGAACCCGCAACCGAACAGGATCCCCTATGCGTTCGCCAAGTCCAACGGCGTCGTCGTGACGTCCGTGAACGGCGAGACTGCCGAAGTGGCGGTGCGCCATGACGCGCGCCCGGACGCCCTGGCCGAGCTGCGCCGTGCGCTCGGCCTGCCGCTCCACGCCCGGCGCATCGACTCCGAGCAGTTCGACGAGCTGATCGCCGCCACGTACAACGGCGCCGACACCGGCGCCGAGGCCCTGGCCGCCGACATCGCCCAGGACCTGGACCTGTCGCAGCTGCTGCAGGAGATTCCCAGGGTCGAGGACCTGCTCGACAGCCAGGATGACGCGCCCGTCATCCGCCTGATCAACGCCCTGCTGACCCAGGCGCTGCGGGACGATGCCTCGGACATCCACATCGAGCCCTTCGAGACGCGCTCTGTGGTCAGGCTGCGCATCGACGGCACGCTGCACGACCTGATCGAGCCGGCGCGCGCGCTGCACGCCGCGATCGTCTCGCGCGTCAAGATCATGGCGCAGCTGGATATCGCGGAGAAGCGCCTGCCGCAGGACGGGCGCATGACGATACGCGTGGCCGGGAAAGTGGTCGACGTGCGGGTCTCGACGATTCCGACCGGGCACGGCGAGCGCGTGGTGTTGCGCCTGCTCGACAAGCACGCGGCGCAGCTCGACCTCGCGCGCCTGGGCATGGACGAGGCCATCCTCGCGCAGATGAACCAGCTGATCCATGCGCCGCATGGCATCGTTCTCGTCACCGGCCCCACCGGCTCCGGCAAGTCGACCACGCTCTACGCCGCGCTGTCGCGGCTGGACGCCACTGCGCTCAACATCATGACGGTCGAGGACCCGATCGAGTACGACCTCGACGGCATCAGCCAGACCCAGGTCAACCCGCGCATCGATATGAGCTTCGCGCGGGCGCTGCGCAGCATCCTGCGCCAGGACCCGGACGTGATCATGATCGGCGAGATCCGCGACCTGGAGACGGCGCGCATCGCCGTGAAGGCGAGCCTGACCGGCCACCTGGTCTTCGCCACGCTGCACACCAACGACGCGGTGAGCGCCGTCACGCGGCTGGTCGACATGGGCGTCGAGCCGTTCCTGCTGGCCTCGAGCCTGATCGGCATCGGCGCCCAGCGCCTGGTGCGCAAGCTGTGCCTGCAATGCCGCAGGCCGTTCGTTCCCGACGCGGAGCAGCTGCGCATCGTGGGCCTGCCGCCGGCCGGCGGAAAGCTGTACGCGGCGCAGGGCTGCGACGCCTGCAAGAATTCGGGCTATCGCGGCCGCACCGGAATCTACGAGCTGGTGACGGTCGACGATGAGTTTCGGCAGCTGATCCACGCCCGCGCCTCCGAGCAGGCGCTGCGCGAGTATGCGGTATCCCACGGTATGCGCCCGCTGCGCGAGGACGGCATGCGCTGGGTCGCGCAGGGCGTAGTCAGCCTCGAGGAAGTCCTGCGCGTGACGGGGGAATAGCGCCCGCCATGGCCGCGTTTCGCTACGAGGCGCTCGACTCCGCCGGCCACACGGTGTCGGGCATGGTGCTGGCCGACACCGCACGCCAGGCCCGCGCCCAGCTGCGCGCACAAGGCCTGCTCCCCTCGCAGATCGACCGTACCGAGGCGAGCGAGCGAGCGCGCCGGCTCTGGGCGCGCGGGCTGTCGTCCGCGGACCTGAGCCTGCTCACGCGGCAGCTGGCGACCCTGCTGCAATCGGGCCTGACCATGGAGCGCGCGCTCGACGCCCTGATCGAGGAGGCCGCCGAGCCGCTCGCGCGGGAAACGCTGATCGGCGTGAAGTCCGAGGTGAGCGGCGGCAGCTCGCTCGCCGGAGCCCTGGGCGCCTACCCGAACAGCTTTCCCGACTTCTACCGGGCGCTGGTCCACGGCGGGGAGGAATCGGGCGCGCTGCCGAACGTGCTGGAGCAGCTCGCCGACTATCTCGACGCGCGCCAGGCGCTGATCCAGAAGACCACGCTCGCGCTGATCTACCCGGCGCTGGTGAGCGGCGTTGCCGCCCTGATCGTCACCGGCCTGCTGGTGTACGTGGTGCCGCAGGTGGTGGACGTGTTCCAGCAGTCGCGGCAGAACCTGCCCGTGCTCACCCGCGGGCTGATCGGACTGAGCCATTTTCTGCGCGAGGCCTGGCCGTTCCTGCTCGTGCTCGTCGTCGGCGGCGCAGTGACCGCCCGGCTCGCGCTGCGGCGCGATGCCGTGCGCCGCCGCTGGCACGCGCTGATCCTGCGCCTGCCCTGGCTGGGATCGCTCGCACGCAGCGTCAACACCGCGCGATTCGCCAGCACCCTGGCGATCCTCGTCACCGGCGGCGTGCCGCTGCTCGCGGCATTGACTTCCTGCGCGCGGGCCATGAGCAACCTGGTGATGCGGGAGGCGGTCGAGCGCGCCATCGAACGGGTGCGCGAAGGCACGAGCCTGGCGCGGGCCCTCGCCGACAGGCACGTCTTCCCGCCGCTGCTCGTGCACCTGGTGGCGAGCGGAGAAGCGAGCGGCAAGCTCGACCAGATGCTCGACCGCGCCGCGCGCCTCCAGACCCAGTCGCTCGAGCGGCGCCTCGCCGTCTTCCTCACGGTGCTCGAGCCGGCGATGGTGCTGCTGCTAGGCGGCATGGTGCTGCTGATCGTGCTCGCAATTTTGCTCCCGATCATCCAGATCAACCAACTGGTACGCTGAGCGCGCAAGCGGCTTGATGCGCATCAAGACGCCGGCACGCGCCGGTGCGACACTTTGCACGGGCTCGGTGCAGGCCGCGCCCGGCAGCGAGCAGCCAGTGATCGAAACCTTTCTGAAGGAGCAGCACATGTTCAAAGCGATTCTCCGTATCGGTGCAGTCGTCGCGCTCGCTCTTTCAGCGAGTGCCCTGGCGGCGGGCGGCGGCGGAGGTGGCGGCGGAGCCGGCGGTCCCGGCAGCGCAGCGGGACAAGGCGCGACCACGGAAACCCAGACGCAGACTCAAACCCAGACCCAGACGCGCAGCGGCGCGGGCGACCAGGATCAGGACCGCGACCGGGATCGCGACCTGGACCGCGACCTGGACCGCGACAAGGACCGGGACCGCGACCTGGACCGCGACAAGGACCGGGACCGCGACCGCATCAGCCGCTGATCGCCACGCTGAAGGTCGGACATGAAGCTGGTCGGATTTTGCATCGTCGCGGCGGCATGGGCGGGCGTGGCCCTCGCCGGCGAGCCGACTTACCGGCAGGGTCACGACATCTTCATCGAAACCGGCGTCGACGCCGTCGACCGAACGCCCACCTGGTACGCGCCGATGATGGCGAAGCCGTACGCGCCCACCTTCGAGATCCTCGCCACGCGCGGCACCCAGGGCCGCTATTACCCTTACACCTACACCGTGACCCTCAAGGACATGATCAAGTGGCACGGCCACGACTGCGAAGGCACCATCCACGCCGCCAACGCGGCGAAGGTGGCGTTCGAGATCCTGTTTCCCGACGGTATCGTCGACCGCAGCGTGCTGCGAGGGATTTCGGGTCCTTCGCCGTGCTGGTCGGACGCGGTCGCCTTCCTCACCGGCGCCCGCTTGCAGTACGGCACCTTGGGTTTTTTCCGCGACAAGGACTATGGCCACGCCATCCTGCTGTACCGGGAGGACACCCAGGTCGCCGTGCTCGCGACGTGGAAGAAGGGCATCAACAACATTCCGGGCGAGCCGGTGGTGCTTCCCGAATCCATCGACTGGACGCCCGCGGTGTCGATGCAGGAGATGGTGGACCTGAAGCGCGCGGTGAAGGCCGCCGGCGGCACGCCCACGCCCTACCAGGTCGACCTCATGCGCTACCAGCAGTGGCGGCACGTGAACGACATCCTCGAGCGCCCGCTGCGCGAGAGCTACCAGGCACGCATCGTCCCGGATTTCCGCTGGGCAGACTGGATCGACCCGGCGAAGACGGTGGCGAAGCCGCACCCGCGCTCCGACGTCCGCCTGAAGAACTACCCTTACCGCACGCGGCCGATCGACGGACCGCCGTAATTCCGCCCGATCAGCGGCCTTCGTTGGTTACGTGGCACGCCGTGCCGCAGCCATTGGTGTAGGGGATCGGCATCGCCGTCGCCGGCACCTTGCCCTCGGCGACCACGCCCGCGTTGCCGCGCGTCGGCACGTCGAAGACGTGCGACGCCAAGTCGCCTTCCCAGAACCGGCCCTCGGTCCCGCGCAACGAGCCGAGGAGTCCGGGCTTGCCCGCGCCGTCGCGCGCGGTCCGCGGCATGTGGCAGGCCTCGCAAGCTGTCGGCAGCAGGTCGCGATGGCGGTCGTGCTCCGCGACGCCCGCGAGGCTCCCGCTGTGGCAGGCGACGCAGACGGTCGAAGCATTCACGACCTCCCCGGGCCTGGTGCCGCGAGCCCAGCCTGCCGGCCCGCGGGCGTGCGGGCTGTGACAGCTGCTGCACGCCACGAGCTCCGTGCGGTTGCGGTAGTGGACGGATTTCACGTAGTCGGTCGCCTCCTGGTGCGGGTGCTTGGAGTGAAGGTCGTCGTCCCAGATGAGCGAGGCTTCCGCGTCGCGCTGCGTCACGTAGTAGCGGAACCACTCGGCCCGCCGCGTGCCCGGGCGCATGAGCTCGTTCTCGCGCCCGGGCTCGCGGCCGATCGGCTGCCGCGTGCGGAGGCCGAAGGTGTCGTTGCTGCGGATGCGGGAGTGGCACTGCGTGCAGATCTGGACCTCGCGCTCGGTGGAGAGCAGGCCCGGGCTGACGATGAAAGCGCCCGGTCGCGAGCGGTACGCGGCCTCGTGCTCGCTGCCGGGGCCGTGGCAGACCTCGCAACCGACGTCGAGCTCGCGGCGCTCGCCGGACGCGCCGTACGGGATGCCGTCGGTCGACGGGAACGCGTGCGCCGTGAAAAAGCCGGTCGGGTCGCGCTCGAGGCGATAGTCGAGCACGTGGCACGCGGCGCACGAGGCCTCGAAGGAGACCTTCGCGCCCGGCACTTTGAACGCGGTGACGTCTCCGCTCGCGTCGACGGCGACCCAGCGCTCGGCGTGGTCGCCCCGGAAATAGCCGCGGGTACCGTCCGCCGTATCGGCGGCCTCGTCGCCCTCGAATTGGACCTTGAAGGGAAGCCCGAAGTACGCGGTCACGGCCGGGTTGCCGGGCGCGGCGACGCGCGCGAGAAAGCGCTGCGTGGTGCCCTGGCCGCCCATGACGAGGTCGACGGGAAACGTCCGGCTGGGAGCGACGACGGCGCTCGCGGGGTTGTCGACGAAGGTCATCACCGGCACGCCCGCCACGCGCGCGAGGACCGCCTTGAACGCCCAGTTCTGCGGCTCGGTCTCCCGCGCGAGGTAGGAGTCCTGGCCGCCCCCGTGTCCGCCCCCGCCTTCGTCGCCGCATTCGTCCGCGCATTCGTCCTCGCCCTCACCCTCGGGGGCCGATTTCGGCGTGAAGTAGACGGTGCGCGTCCCGCTCTCGGGGAACGCGGCGAGGACTCCCGCGCGCCAGCCTGCGGCGGCGAGCTCGAAGTCCTGGAGCGCGCTGTGCTGCTCGAGCGCCGTGATGCCGAGCGCGTGCGGCGTGCGCTTCCAGCCTTCCTGCTCGGCGTGGCAGGAGAGGCAGGCTGCGGACCCGATCACGGTCGCTTCCGGCCCTGGACGCGAGGAGAGCCGGACCTTGAGGGGCGCCGCGGCGAGCTCGCGCGCCGGCCGCGCGCGCCGTGCGAGGCTCCCGCCGGGGAGGACCTCGTTCTCGGACGCCGGCGCCACGTAGACGAAATAGGCCGCCGCGGCGGGCGCGCGCAACGAGAAGCGCCCGCCGTCGTCCGTGCGTGCGCTCGGAAACTGCCTGCCGTCGCGGCCGATCGCGTCCTCGAGGGGCTCGTCGACGCCGTCGCTTGCGCCCTCGCGGATGGAGGTGGCGGTCATCGGCGTCGTGGTGTCGATCGCGGACGCGGGCACGGCAAACACGGTGGCGTCGGCGACGGGAACGCCGGACGCATCGGTCACGACGCCGGCGACGGCGACCGGTTCCTCGACGGGGGTGCCGGATCCGCAGGAGCCGAGGGCGAGCGCGGCGAGAGCCGGGACCAGGCCCCGCAAGATGCGCATGACGCATGCCATCATGGTCGCCGCACCAGTCGCGTCGAAGGCATTACCGGGCCTTGCGTCCGAATCCGCGACGCAGGCCCAGCACCGCAAGCGCTGCAACCAGCAGCGCCGGCAGGGTCGGGTCCCCGGCACCGTTGCCGCCGAGCGTGCAGCCGCCGCTGCCGCTGAAGGGCGCCGTGATCTTGTCCCACGTGGAGGGCTCGGGCTGCTTCAATTTCCCGATCTGCTCGGCGGTGAGGGGCTCGGCGAACAGCATCTGGCGCAGATCGGTGCCGCTCTTGGCGAAGGCCCAGGCATTCGGATCGGTCACCGGGTCGGCCGCGTCGCCGGTGTAGGTCACGAAGTCGAAGGTGAGCGCGGTCTGCCAGTCCGGCGGCACCGGCACGACGCCGGTGACGCCCTTGAGCCTGTTCGCCGCCGCGTCCCATCGCGTGACCGCGATCTTCCCGGTGGTGGAATAGGCCCTGACGTTGGCATTGTCGTGGCAGTCGTCGCAGGCGCGGGCCTTCTTCGTCACCGCGTGCGCGGCGTACGGCGCGATCACCACGAAGGTCTTGTCCCCGTAGATGAGGGACTGCATCGTCGCCGTGCGAATCTTGCCGCTGCCCTTGCGCCTCACGAGGAAAGTGAAATTGGTTTCGGGCGGGGCGTAAAAGCGCCGCCCTCCGCCTGCAACCTGGCTGTCGAAGTGGCAGTTGTTGCACGAGACCACGGACTGCACATGGCACGCCGTGCAGTCGAGCGACTTCTCGTGCTCGGTGTGCGCGGTGTTCTTCACCCGGCTCGTATGGCAGTTCTGGCACTTGGTGTCCATCGCCCCGTTCTGAAGCTGCGAGTCGTAGCTCGTGCCGTCGCCGTGCATCTCGCGCTGGCTGTGGCAGCTCATGCAGGTCATGCCCGCCGCGACATGCACGTCGTCGGCGAACCGCGTCCTTTCCAGGCCCTGCCGTTGGTGGCAGCCGAGGCACACCGAATCGGCCACCTCGTCGCCTTCCTGCTTGTGGCAGTCGGCGCAGTCGGGCTGGTAGCTCGCGTTGTCGATCGGGGTGCCGTCGGCCTTGGTCGCGGCGTGGCATGCGAGGCATGGAAGGTCCGACATCGGCACGCCGGTGAGCTGCTCGAAGCCGCCGCGCTGCTGCGCATAGAAATGCGCTTTCCCCGGGCGGGTCGCGTGCAGGCTGGTGGGAAAGGTTTCCTCGGGCGTGAGCGGCTGCGCGTAGGACGTGCCGCCGGCGATCAGCAGCAGCAGAACCAGAAGCGAGATGATCGATCGCATGATCGTGCTCCCCTTCTGCAAAACCGCCGGTGCAGGCAAGGGGCCTGCACCGGCTCGCTGCTTCCCTTCTCCTACTTGAACACCACCAGGCCGCCCGCGTAGTCCGCGACGTAGACGCGGCCGTTGGCGATCGCCGTCGCCAGGGCCTTGCCCGCCGTGTCCTTGTGCTGCAGCAGCCTCGGATTGGCCGGATCGCTCCAGTCGAGCTTGATGACGCCGGCGTAGCCGTAGGCCACGTACAGCAGCACCCTGGGCGAGGCCAGCGTGTAGGTCCTGCCGCTGCCGTCGCTCAGCAACCGGTTGGCCGGGAAGTACTGCGCCGTCATGTACTGCGCGCCGCCTTCGAGCGCCGCGAGCGCCGGACCTTCGTCGTCCAGGTTGTAGCGGCCGACGGCGACCGGCCGGCAATCCAGGCCGCTGTCCCGGTTGAACACCTTGGTCGGGTCCACCCCGGCGCACGCGCCCGCCGGCTGGCCGGGAGGCTGGTAAGCCGCGAGCGGCAGGATCAGATCCGCCATCCGGTAGGCCACGAGGCCGAAGCTGTCGTAGCTGACGTACGCCACGTCGCCGACGATCTGCACGTCCACGCTCTTGCCGTCGGCGCTGCCGACGTGGATGCCTTCTTCCTCCTCCTCCTCGATCTTGATCGGCTCGAAGGTCTTGAGCAGCGTCATGCCGGGCCGGGTACCGTTGACGAGCAACTCGGTCATGTCGACCACCGAGATGCCATAGGGCCCGGCCGCCACCACCGCGTAGATCTTCCCGTTCGCCGCGTTTCTCCACAGCCTCACCGCCGTCGCCCGCCCGAGCGGCGGCTTGCCTGTTGTCGTGCCCCCCAGGTTGGCGACGATGTGCGCGCCGGTCGTGGTATCGGCGGGCACGGTGGTGTCGTACACCGTGAGGCCGTTGCCGCCATCGGCGACGATCGCGTAATTGCCGTAGATGACCCCTTGGTAGGCATGGTCCTGGCTGTGGATCCCGCCGAGATTTCCCGAGCCCTCGGTGCTGTGCTCGTAGAAATCGGTTTTGGCCGGGGTCAGCAGCAAGGGCGTACCCGGCTGGGCGCCGCCCGCGCCGGAGACGTCCACTCGCCGCATGCCAAGGCTCTGGCTCATGACGTAGGCCTTGGTGGGGTCTTGGCCGAACACCACGGCCGCCGCGTGCGGGGTCGGAAGGTATTGGTCCACCGGATACTCGTCCATCAGCGTGTTGGCCACGACGTGCAGGTTGTCGGTGGGGGCACCGGCCGCGTCGGCAATGCGCCAGACGCTCATCCCGTGCGGGCCGTCGGCGAGGAATAGATGGTTGCCCGTCGTCGTCACGCCCTGGGTATGCCCGATCGCCACGTCGGTCGGCAGTCCCGGCGGCGCCGCCCCGACCTCGTCGGTGCTGGCCAGGTGCACCGGCACCGCGAAGCGCGAGGCCACCGCCACGCCGGGCGTGGAGACGTCGGTGATGTCGACGAAGCTGACCCCGCCGGCGCCCGAGGACTGCACCAGGTCGACCTGGCCCGCCGCGGCGAAGTCGGCGTGCGGCATGACGAAAAGCGCCCCGCCGTGGCCGTTGATCTCGCCCGTCGAGAGCAGCACCGGGGCGTCGTAGTTGCCGCCGGTGTCGGTCAGGAATTGCGGCATCGACTCGTCGCCTACGGGGACCGGAGTCATGTCGTAGGAGGTGACGAACTCGTAGTCGGGCCAGTAGGGTTCCGGATTGGTGTCGTTGTTGTAGGCGCCCTTGCCGTGCGGGCCGTGCCAGTTGTTGCCCGGGTTCTCGGCGCCGCTGATCACTACCAGGCCGGCGAAGTGCTCGCTGTAGTAGGCCTTGTAGGCGCCGCCGCCGCCCGGGTCGGCGACCACGCGCACGTCCGCCACGCCGGCCTCCTCGAGCATTCCCGAGCCATGGTGCGACAGGATGCTCTGCGACGAGGTGCCGGTCGGCTCGTCGGGGCCGTGCGCAGGCACGGCCGGGACGTAGCCGGCGTAGGTAGGCGTACCACCGGACACGTCGACCGCCACCAGCCCGCCCAGCCCGTAGGCGACATAGGCCATCGTCTTGCCGCCGCCGATGTCGACCACGTCGAGCGTGCGGGCGTTGTAGTAGTACTTGCCGTAGCGGTCGAATGACGCCCAGGGGTAGTGCGCCAGCGGGGTGTTGTCCCGGTTGCTCATCAGCTCGAGCGACGCCTCCTGCCAGGTGGGCATGCCGTCGGCGTCGATGTATTCGCCGCTGAGCACGTCGACCGCCTTCTCGTGCTGATAGCCGAACCAGTCCTCGCGCGTCGAGGCGTCGGCGTACAGGTTGTAGGCGCCCAGGCGGCTCAGGTCGGCCGGATCGTAGATGCCGATGCCGAGAAACCCCAGCGCCGCATACAGCTTGCCGTCGTGCATCTTCAGGCTCAGCGGCCCGCCCCAGGGATTTTCGCCCGCGTACTTCAGCGTCCATTTCTGCGCGCCGTCGATCACGATCGCCGAGCCCGGCGCCGCGCCGAGCAGGTTCGACAGCTTCGTCTTCTGGATGCCGAACCCTTCGTTGGCGATCAGGAGCTGGTCGTCGGTGCCGTCGTTGTAGACCAGAAGATCGCTGATGACGCCCCCCGTGTGCTCGGCAGACAGCGCGACAAGGTGATTGCCGCCGCCGTCCGAGTAATCGATGTCCGGGGTGGTGTAGTTCACCGAGAACGTTCCGCGGTAGACCATCGCCGCGGGATTGGCGATGTCCACCACACCGATGCCTTTTTCGCCCATCGCCACCAATGCGATCGGCTGGCCCGGCACGACCGTGATGTTGAGGATCGTGCCCGGAAGGTTACGCAGCTCCGACACCGCGCCTTTGGTCGTGCCGATCGGCGTGGCGGCAAGACGGTTGGCCATGCTGTAGAGCGCCCAGTCGCCCGTGCCGTCGGAGTAGTACTCGACGGCGACGGTGGCGCCGCCGATCTGCGCCACCTCCGTATCGAGGTTGGACTCGACGATGGGCAAGGCGTCGCCGGATGAGCTCGAGCCCGACCCGCAGCCCCCCAACGCCACCGCGATCGCAGAAGCTGCAGCCACAATACCGTGCCGGAAAACGGTGCTCCAGTTGATTTCGAAGGTGGTCGTGAACATCAGCTTTCTCCCGAGTCTGACGCGGTTGCTACTGTCACTTACAACCATGCCAGTTTTTGTTCCGATCCCCGTGATCTACATCAAACGCTGTGCGAGCCAGCCCGCCAATCCGAACCCGGCGTTGTAGACGACGTGCACGAGTACGGCAGGCCAGACGCTGGCAAAGCGCTCGCGCAAGTGACCGAACACCAGTGACGGAACCGCCACCGCGAGCGCCCACGCGAGCGGCTGCGCGATCGTATGAAACGCGACGAACGCCAGCGTCGCCAGGGCATTGGCGACGCTCACCGGCCCCAGCCGAAGCGTCCTGCCCTCTCTCGCGGTCAGGCGCAGGAGCTCTCCCTGCAGCACGCCGCGAAAGAGCAGCTCCTCCACGACCGGATAGACGAGCACGAACGACATCCACGCCGGCCAGCCCGACGGCACGTACATGAATTTTCCGGCCCACAGGCCGAGCGCCGCCCACACCGGCACCGCGAGCGCGAGCGCAAGCGCGAGATGCGCATCGGGCGGCCAGGTGTTCAGTGCAGGGCGCGGTCGGGACGAGATCTCCAATTCAGAGCTCGATCACGGCGCAGCCGACGAACACCCACGCCCAGCAAACCGAGGAGCGCCAGCATCGGCAACATTGGATCCAGCGGGGCACCGCCGCTCGCCGCGCTGCAGCCGCCGCCGCGCCTGCCGACGATCGGGGCGACAGGCGTCGGATCGGCCACCACTGTCACGTCGCCGCTCGTGTACATGCCTTGGGTGGCGCCGGTGACCAGGTCCTTCTGGTTCCACACCGAATAGAACCGCGTGCCGTCCGGTCGAGTCGCGTTCTGCGACTCGTAGGCCGACTCGTCGTCGCCCGCCAGGACGCCCTGCACCACGGACAGCCTCACCGGCTTGGCGAAGGTGGCCGCGGAGTCCCGGCTCACTGTGACGAACACTCCCAGATCCTGCGCGCCCGCCGGATCGCCGGGCGGCACGTTGGTCTGGGTGCCCCAGGCGAGGTAGATCACGTCGGTGTTGCGGCAGAACGTCGGGTCGGCCGGGCATGCCGAAGTGCTCTTGGGTGTGCCGAACATGCGCGGCTCGCGGACGTTGACGGCCTTGTCCGCGATGTTCGTGACGTTCTTCGGGCTCTCCCAGTTGCCGCCGACGGTGAACTTGCGGATCCAGAAGTTGTAGTTGTCGAGCTGCGCCTCGAGCCTGGAAAGGTCGGCGGTGTAGCTGTAGCCGATCCACAGCTCGCCGCCGCGCAATACGCCGCGGTGAGCGAGTGCGTTCTCGGCAGGGTTTCGCTCCGTGTCGTCGGCCAGATTGGCCGTGGTCGCGGTCGGCGTATCGCTGCTGATGTTCTCGGCACGCGCGCTCGTCAAGCCGCTTGCGGACGCATAGTCCGAGGTCTCGCAGGCCGGGTCCACCGCAGGCACCATATTGGCGGGCTGCAGGCCGCCCATGCCGCGGCGAACGACGATGTCCGCCGGGCCGCCCTCGTTGTAAGCGCCCTCCCTCCAGAAGACCGCGATCTGGATGCCGCCCGGGCCGGCGTCGCCCGGGCCCTGCGTGAGAAACCGGACGCGGCGGGCATTCTTGGCCGGGTCGCTGATGATGCAGCCCGCCTTGGCTTGCGCCGTCGACGGCGGCGCATCGAACTTGAAAGCGTGGTAGCGCACGAACTTGCCCTGATCCGCGCCGCCCGAGTTCTTGCTCTCCTCGTAGGCAACGATCGTCGTCGTGCCCACCATGGCGATGTTCGCCCGCGACGCCCCGGCCTGCCCGGTCTCGAGCGAGGCTGCGGGGACGAGCGCACCTGCGCCGTCGTAGACGGAGGTGTCCGTTTTGGCGCGGCCGTACCCGCCGCTCCAGTTGTCCGTCAGGCGGACCGCCGGCGCGAGCACGAAATCGTCCGCTGGCGTGCCGGGCGCCGACAGGTCGGCGGTCGCGTAGGCGTACCAGATGTCGGTGCCGCCGTCGACCTTGGCGCCCGCAGCGCCTTCCCCGGGACCCTCGCCCTCGCCCTCTTGCAGGCCCTGCGGATCTTCCTGCCAGGAGATGACGATCCGCCCCTTGTTGTAGGTGCCCGCGTCGGCCGGATCGGTGCCGATGCTGCCGCTGCTCGAATCCTGGATCGCGTCGCGCAGGCCCGTGCTGAGCTGGATCGGCGCGCTCCAGCTCGCGCCCTTGTTCGTCGAGTAGGACACCCAGACGCACGAGAACGGGATCACGCGACTGTCCCGATCCGGATAGAGGATCGCGCGCTGCACGCCCCCGGGACAGTATTTGCTGTTCCAGGTCAGCACCAACATCGGGCCGCTCGGCTTGATGTTGGGCTTGTCGACGTCGCCCGGGTAGGTGGAAGGCTCGCCGAGGGTGCCGCGCCAATCGAACATGCCGGTGCTCTGCCGCAGCGCCGAGTTCGACACGTTGACCGCGGGCGACCAGTCGGCGAAGTTGTTGCAGGTTTTGGTCGCCGCCGGCTTGCAGGTCTTGACGAAGATGTCGCGTGCCGTGCGCTCCGCTGCGGCCTTGACGTCGTAGATCGTGCCAGCGCCCGCGGGCGAGTCGCCGTAGGCCACGACGAGCGTACCGTCGCCGAGTCGCTGGATCTTGGGCTTGTCGGCGGAGATGCCGTCGCTGAAGGCGAAAGGCGCCTGGACCGCGATCTGCGTCGCGGCGTGGACCGCGGTCGCTGCACTCACCACGGCCAGAACGGCCAGCAATTTGCTTCTCAGCTTCACAGTCATCTCTAAGTGAAGCGAACGATATAAATAGCGCAAGCGCCATTACATCGACATCAAGTGTTGCCCTACTCGCGCGGACGCGCTTGATTCAAATCAAACGTGCAGCGCCGCGTCAACGTCCGACGTGAAGCGCTTGGTCGTGCGGCCGGCGGCGGCGCTTGACGAAGGTCAAACGGCCGCCACGGGAATGCGAAATCATTGAACGTTCAGGCGAGCAGAGGGCGCCCGCACGAGCCCGAGAAGAACGGCCAGCCGCGGGGTCCGCCGGAACGACATTCTCTCAGGGGGTAGACATGATCAAGGTTCTGATCGCAGCGGCGCTCGCCGCCGCTAGTGCCGCGGCGCAGGCGTAGGGTTTCGCTATGAAAAACGAGCGGGGCGTGAGCTGGATCTGCGCGGGTAGTGTTAAGCTTCCGCGAGTGAAATTCGAACTCTTAGATAGCCAACAAGGCTACCGTCGCCTCGCGCCGTTCTATGACCTCATCTTCGGCGCAAGCCTCGCGCCGGGGCGCCGCGCCGCAATGGCCTCGCTCGCCTGCCGTCCGGGCGAGCGGGTGCTCGAGGTCTGCGTCGGCACGGGCATGTCGCTGCCGCTGTACCCCAGGCAGGTACGCGTCACCGGCATCGACGCCTCGCGCGACATGCTCGCACGCGCCGCCGCGCGCGTCGCCGCGCTGGGCCTCTCGCAGGTCGAGTCGCTGGCGCAGATGGACGCCGGGCGGCTGGCGTTCGCCGACGGCAGCTTCGACAAGGTCGCGCTGATGTTCGCGCTCTCCGGCCTGCCCGACCCGCTGCGGGCGGTACGCGAGATGCAGCGCGTCTGCCGGCCCGGCGGGACGATCGTGATCGTGCAGCACTTTCGCACCGCCAGCGCGCTCATGCGGGCGTGCGAGATCCTGCTCGCGCCGACCTACCGGGTCATGCGCTACCGCGCCGACATGAACCTCGAGCACTTTCTCGCCGAGGCGAAGCTCGACGTGGTCGAGACCCGGCGCACCAACCTGTTCGGCTACGCGACGCTGCTCACCTGCGTCAATCGTGCGCCGCACGCCCGTCTCGAGCTGCACCGGGCGGCCGCCGCGCCCGGTGTGCAGCATGAAACCGAAAATCGGCCCGCTTGAGGCGCCCTCGCCCGAGTCGCTGCCGTTCGAGATCGTCGAGCGCAAGGGCCTCG
>Ga0315540_10000426_pt1 | contig 23787 bp, 23 predicted proteins | sample SalMarSW160110MG_FD_203677 | JGI IMG/M metagenome (GOLD analysis project Ga0315540, IMG submission 203677) | Salt marsh sediment microbial communities from the Plum Island Ecosystem LTER, Massachusetts, United States - Salt Marsh Sediment SW1601-10 ...
TCTGGAAGGCTCGCGCGCTGAGCTCGGGCATGGGGCAGGGCTCCGGCGACTAGGTATCAGCCAGTATACATTCGGTCCGATACCTTGGACGTCATCCGCCGCCGGAAGGTTGCAGACGGGGGGCGACAGGGAGCCGGCCGCTCCGTATTGGCCCTCGCCTGCAGACGCCATCTGCCCCGGCCCGTGCACTGCCGGGTCCGACCCTCGCCCGGCTCGGCCCCCGTCGAGGTGTCCCTGTCCTGGCGCTGGATCGGGCGCGAGGCGTTGAAGCCGCTGCTCTCGAGGGCGGCGGGCGGCCCCGCGGGCCCGGAGTAGCCGGCCGGGAGCGCTGCGCGGGCTCCATGCCCGGCTACCCGTCCCCCGTCGACCTCCAGCGCGCGCCGTCCCGGCAATGTAGGCTATAACCATCATCGCGCAGCGTCGAGAAGGAAGAATGACGGCTAAAGCCTACAACGCGGCCACCGACGACGAGCTCCTCGCCTCGATCGGGACGAGGCTGCGGGCCCTCCGGAAGGCGAGCGGCTTCACCCAGGACCAGGCCGCCGCGCGGGCCGGGCTGGCCCGGAGCACGGTGAGCGAGGCCGAGAACGGCGAGAACCCGACGCTCCACACCGTGGTCCGCCTGCTCCGCGTGTACGAGGGCCTCGCCTCGCTCGAGGGGCTCGCCGCGCCGGAAGGGCTGGTGTCCGAGCCCACGGCCGGGCCCGCGCCCGGGGCCCCGCCCGCGAGCCGCGCGGCGAAGCGCGGCTCCGCCACGGCCGGCCGCGGAGGCCGCCCGTGAGCTCCGATATCCGGGATGTGCCGCCCAGGACCGGCATCCTGATGGGCACCGCCTTTCTGGCCGCGGGGCTCCCGGTCGTCGGCATCGGGCTCGACTGGGTCCACGTATCTCCCTCGGCCGTTCACGCGCCGGGCTGGGTGCTGGTGGTGTGCGGCGGGATCTTCGCGCTGCCCGGCGCCGCCATGCTGTACTACGCGTTCGCCAACCTCGCGGGATACGGCGGGCGGGGAGAGGGGCAGGGCGCTCCGCTGTTCATGCAGCTCGTCGGGCTCACGATGGCGGCCGGGATGGCGGCGGTGTTCGGGTGGGTGGCGTTCGGGCCGGGCGAGCGCCGCTTCAGCGGGAGCGGAGGGATCGGTCCCGTCCACGTCGGCGGATCCTCGACCGGGACGAGCGGGCGGCTCGCCTTCGGGATCGCCACGGTCCTCATCGGGGCGGTGGCCGCCTGGCGGATCGTCGCCGCGCTTCGCGGGCGGTCGAAGCCCCCCACCAGGCGGGACCGGCGCGACGAGGGGCCGTGAGGCGCCTGCCGCTGTACCGGGTCGACGCGTTCGCCGACGCCGTGTTCCGCGGCAACCCGGCGGCCGTGTGTCCCCTGCCGGCCTGGGAGCCAGACGCGCTCCTCCAGGCCATCGCCGCCGAGAACAACCTCTCCGAGACGGCCTTCCTGGTGTGGCCGGCCGACCCGGTCCCGCTCCGCTGGTTCACGCCGCGCCAGGAGGTGCCGCTGTGCGGGCACGCCACGTTGGCGTCCGGGCTCGTCGTCCTCGCGTGCCTGGCCCCGGAGCGAGACTCCGTGACCTTCGCCACGCGCAGCGGAGCGCTGGTCGTCCGCCGCGAGGCCGGGACCTTCGCCATGGACTTCCCGGCCCTGGCGGTCGAGCCCGTGGGCCGGGTGCCGGCGGCGCTGCGCGAGGGCCTGGGCGTGGACGCGGACCAGGTGCTGGTGACGCGGGAGGACCCCAACTACTTCGTCCTCCTGGAGGACGAGGGGGCGGTGGCCGCGCTCCATCCGGACCCGCGGGCCCTGGAGCGCCTCCACCCGTTCGGCGTCGCGGTGAGCGCGCCGGGGCGCTCGGCCGACTTCGTGTCCCGCTACTTCGCGCCCAGCTACGGCATCCCCGAGGATCCCGTGACGGGATCGATCCACTGCGCCCTGGGACCCTGCTGGGCCGAGCGCCTGGGACGCGGCTCGCTCACGGCCCGCCAGCTCTCGAGCCGCGGCGGAGATCTCGCCCTCGAGGTGCGGGGCGACCGGGTGGAGCTGCGCGGGAAGGCGGTGTGCTATCTCGAGGGCGAGGTGCTCCTGCCCTGACGCTGCGCGGCCCGGGGTTCGCGGAGCACGTGCCGCGCCGCTTCGCCGACCTGGGGCGGGCTCCCTCCGGAGCCGTGCCCCGGCGGCGTGTCCCCGCCCGGGCACAGCACGGCCGTGAACGCCAGCCGCTCGATGCGGCCCAGGGGGCGCTGGGCCGTGGAGTCCGAGACCTGGGCGCCGGTGATGCGGAGCTCGCCCTGGCCCACGCGGTCCATCATCGCCTCCCAGGTGACGCGGGCCGGGTCGCGGGCGGCCTCGAATCTCGACGCCGTCATGTCCGCGGGCCTCGAGGAGACCAGGAGCTCCACGGCCCGGGACAGGGAGTCGTACGCCGCCTCGCCGGTCACGAACCCGAAGCTCCTCACGTCGCGGGCGACGGCCTCGCGCGCGCTGAGCCCGTAGGAGGTGTCGATGTAGCGGGGGTTCCACCAGCGGTAGGGGAGGGTGGCGACCCAGGCGAAGTCGTGCTCGCCCCCGGCCGCGGCCCTCACCTCGAGGTTCCAGCCGCCGGGATTGGGAGGGGCGTGGACGTGCGCCCGGAGGCCGAAGACGAGCCCGTCGCCGAACGCGTGCTCGTAGCTCTCTCCGGCGCGCACGGCGCCCGTCAGGGTGTCGCACTGCGCGGCCAGCCCACGCGGGAGGAGGCCGAGCGCGAGGGCGAGGGGCGCGCGGAGGAGGATCGTGAGGACGATCCGGGACGACGCTCCCGCGCCCGACGGGCCTGTCGTCCGGCTCGACACCGTTCGCCTCCCATCACCAGGGGATTCCGACCGGGTGGGCCCTTCCACCCCAACGTAACGCCTGCTGGAGACCCCCCGTTCCGGCGGACCCCCTTCGCCGGTGCCTCGACCGTCCGCCGGCTCTCGACGCTCGGCATCACCACGACACGCCCGTGACGGGGACCCTCAGGCTCCGTTCTCCGGGTCCTACCCGGACTGGACCCGCGCCAGCTGGCCGGGCTCGTAGCTCCCGACGTCGGCGCCCAGGGCGATGGCCAGCCGGTTCCAGCAGTTGATGGCGACCACGGCGAACGTGAGGCTCACCAGGTCCTCCGCGCCGAACGCCTCCAGCGTGTCCGCGTAGAGGGCGTCGGGCACACCCTCCGGTCCGAGCTCGGTCACGGCCTCCGCCCAGGCCAGGGCCGCGCGCTCGCGCGCGCTGAAGAAGGGCGTCTCCCGCCACACCGGGACCGCGTACAGCCGCTGCTCGGTCTCCCCCCTCTCCCGGGCGTCCTTGGTGTGCATGTCGACGCAGTAGGCGCACCCGTTGCGGTAGGAGGCCGCGAGCCTCACCAACTCGAGCAGCGACGGCTCGAGCCCGGTGCTCCTGACGTAGCGCTCCAGGTCCAGGATCCGCTGCACCCCCTCGGGCGCGATCTCCTCGAAAGCGATTCGTCGTGTCATGGGTTTCTCCCGTTGCATGTGTTCGTACAGGGCCTTCACCCCCGTAGACGGCCGGCCGGCGGCGCTGTGACAGGGGCCGGGCAGTCGGCCCTCGGGACCCGGATCGAGGTTGGCCGGCTCCACGAGGGACCCGTCACAGGGAACGCCCGCCCGCGTCTTCGGTCCAGACAGGTCACTCGCGACAGGAGGAGCTTCATGGAGCGACGACGTCCGGGCGCGCTGGAGATCCCGCGGACCCGTGATCGGGTCCGAGCTCGAATGGGTCGCGCCGGCCGGGGACGGTGCGATAACGTGCAAGGCGGAGGGTTCGGTCCGGCTCGAGCTCGCCGGCCTCCGGCAACCTCCGGCGTCCGGGATGTCCCACCGTCGACCTGTCGAGGGGCCACACAGTGAACCAGGAGGGGAGGCCGCCGGACCCGGAGGTCTTCGAGCGCCACCGCCCCCGCCTGTTCGGGGTCGCCTACCGCATGCTGGGCTCGGTGGCCGATGCCGAGGACGTCCTCCAGGAGACGTACCTCCGCTGGCACGGCGAGGACCACGAGGTGGTCCGGACGCCGGAGGCGTGGCTCGTCGCGGTCACGACCCGCCTGGCGATCGACCGGCTCCGGCGGGCTTCGGCCGAGCGCGAGCGGTATCCGGGCTTCTGGCTGCCCGAACCCGTCGCCACGCCGGCGGACCGCCGCGCCGAGATGTCCTCGGACCTGTCGATGGCCTTCCTGGTGCTCCTCGAGCGGCTGGGTCCGGAGGAGCGCGCCGCCTTCCTGATGCGGGAGGTGTTCGACGCCGACTATTCGGAGCTGGCCCGGGTCCTGGGCCGGAGCGAAGCGGCCTGCCGCCAGATGGTCCACCGGGCCAGGGTCCGGGTCCGCGGAGACCGCCCCCGGTTCAGCGTCTCGCCCGAGACGCACGAGCGCCTGCTGGAGCGCTTCCTGGGCGCCCTGCACGACGGGGACCGGGACGGGCTCCTGGCGCTCGTGGCGGAGGACGTCACGTGGACGTCGGACGGGGGAGGCCGGGTGCCGTCGGCGCGGCGCATCGTCCGCGGAGCGGAGAAGATCGTCCGGCTCGTGCTGGGCCTCGAGCGGAAGGCGCGCGGGCGCGTCCGACATTCGGTGGCGTGGATCAACGGCGAGCCGACCCTGGTATCCTTCGCCGACGCCCGGCTCCTGTTCACGACCTCCGTGGCCACCGACGGCGAGCGACTCACCGCCTTCTATCGGGTCCTGAACCCGGACAAGCTGGGGCGGATCGAGCGCGAGCTGGGACCGTGAGGCGCCCCGGCCCGGGACGCGCGAACCGGGCTCGCCCGTGCGATCGCCGCCGGGGGCCGGGGCTCGGGGCTCGCTTCGCGTGGAGCGGGGACGCGACCACCGCCGCCATGGGGAAGGGTGAGAGATGATCAAGCGCATCTGGCACGGCTGGACCACTCCGGAGAACGCGGACCGCTACGAGGCCCTCCTGCGCGAGGAAGTGTTCGTGGGGATCGATTCGAAGGACATCCCGGGCTATCGGGGGATCGAGCTCCTGCGCCGCGACGTGGATGGAGAGGTCGAGTTCGTCACGATCATGACCTTCGACTCGCTGGACTCGGCCCGCGCGTTCGTAGGCGAGGACTACACGCGCGCGTACGTCCCCCCGCCGGCCAGGAAGGTCCTCTCCCGCTTCGACGAACGGGCCTGCCACTACGAGGTGAGGGACACCGGGCGCGGAAGCGCGTCGACGATGGAGCCGGGATGACGCCGCGCTCCGTCCGCCCCTCCGGTCGACGCGCGTCCGTTGACGGTGCCGGCGGGCCGGCGGATATTCGGCTCATGGAAACCGCTTCACGGGACAGCGATTCTCGGAGGTCCCTCCCGGCCGGGCTCGGGCGCCGGCGAGTGGTGACGATCGCCCTCACCTGCGCCGTTCTCCTCGCCGGAGCCTGCTCCGGCGGGATCGGCCGGGACGCGGACGCGAAGTCCACGACCCCCGATCCGTTCCTGGATAGGCTGACCGGCTCCTGGCGGCTGACGGGCACCATGGGCTCGGTCGAGCTCCGGCAGCGGGTCGACGCGGAGTGGGTCCTCGGCGGCCAGTTCCTGCGCATGCACGTCGTGGAGGAGGGGGCACCCACTCCGGGCCAGTCCGCCTACGAGGCCGTCTACATGCTGGGCCGGGACCCGGACACGGGCGAATACGTCATGCACCTGTTCGACATGTTCGGGGCCGGCTACGCGCGGACGATCGGCGTAGGGACCCTGCGGGGCGACTCGGTGGACTTCCGCTTCGACTACCCCGATGGGGCATTCTCCAACACCTTCATCTGGCAGCCCGACACCGGCGGGTGGCGGATGGTCCTCCGTCAGCGGGCAGGAGATGGATGGAAGCTGTTCGCCACGAAGACCCTCGCCCGCGAGTGAGGGAGACGCGGGGCGAGCCCGCGGCGCGAGCGCGAGACGCTCGTCGTGCCTCGACCGCGTCGACGAGGACGTAGCCTCGGGCCACACCGGGACCTCCCCGGCGTGGCCGACCCTCCACCAGCTCCCCCCACCCTCCACGCCTCTTCCGTGCAGCGTGGCCGTCGACTCCGCCGGCATGGTCGCGCGTACCGGCGAATCTCGCCCGAGCGGCGGGCGCGAAACCTCTCAGTCTTCAAGGCCGTAGGCGGAGACGGCGCCCCGACGGTTCACTCGGACCCGCGGCGCGCCGCATCTGGAGCCACTCGGGCTCCTGGCGGCCTGGTGGAGGTCGGGAGAGCACCGACGAGGACGATGAACAAACGGCACGGGTGGATCCGAACGGTTCCCGTCTGGGTCGCCGCCTTGCTGGCCGGAGTGGCGTGGCTCGCGTTCGGGTGGCGTGAGAGCCCGATGGCGGTGGTCGTGAACCTGCACGGCGTCGGCCTCGCCGCCGCCTGTGCAGGGGCGCTGCTCGGACTCTGGGGCCTCCGACTCCTGCGGCCGGCGCGGCCCGCCGTCACCCGGGGTGTCGCCCTGGTGGTGATCGTCGCGGCCGCGGGGGCGCTGGGGGCGTGGACGTGGTTCCGGAGCACCTACTCCGCCCGGGACGTGCGCTTCGCCAGCGGCCAGGTCGAGCTGGCGGGCACGCTCTTCTCCCCGCCGGGCCCCGGTCCCTGGCCCGCCGCGGTGCTGGTCCACGGGAGCGGTCCGGAGACCCGGCGGGAGGGCTCGCTCCTGGGTCGGTACCTCGCGCGTCGGGGCATCGCCGCCCTCGCCTACGACAAGAGAGGGACCGGTGCGTCCGGAGGGGAGCTGTATGCTTCCGACTATGGGGATTACGCGTCGGATGCGTCCGCGGCCGTGAGGCTGCTTGCTGGCCGTCCGGAGATCGACCGGAGCGCGATCGGCCTCGTCGGCACCAGTGAGGCGGAATGGGTCGCTCCCATCGCCGCCCACCGGTCCGCCAGGGTGGCGTTCGTCGCCATCGTGGGCGCCTCGGGGCTGTCACCGGCCGAGCAGGTGACCGAAGAGATGGCGATGCGGCTGGAATCCCGCGGATACGGGGAGCCCCGGATCGCCCGGGCCCGGGCGCTGAGCCGGCAGGTGCTCCAGTACCAGAGGACCGGAGAGGGAGGAGCGGAGCTCGCCGCCGCGCTGGATGACGTGAGATCGGAGGCGTGGTTCCGCGATGCCGAGGACTTGCCGGACTCGGTGTACCCGGTCTCCGAATACCACTGGTGGCGGAGCGTCATGGACACCGATCCACGGGTCCTGTGGCAGCGCGTCCACGTCCCGGTCCTCCTCCTGAAGGGAGCGGACGACGATCGGTCGCGGCCGGGACCGATGGCGAGCAGGATCCGTGCGGCCCTGGCCGCGGGCGGGAACGAGGACCTCACGGTGCACGTCTTCCCCGATGCCGATCACTTGCTGCTGCGCTGGCCGCTGGGCCAGCGAACGCCGCCCCCGGTGTTCGCGGACGGATACCCGGAGATCCTCGTGGACTGGATCCGGGCGCATGTCGGGCGGGCGCCCGCCCGCGGCACCACCGATCAGCGAGAGTCGCCTTCTCCCGTCCCGCCGGCAGCGAGGCCGTAGTCGATTCTCAGCCTGGCCTCCGGGTAGGGCGAGGTGAGCTCGGAGGAGGGATCGGGCGGCCACCAGGGATGGAGGAAGGGGGAGTCCTGGCCGCGCAGCCACCGGTCGAAGAAGGCGCGGATGTAGTCCCGGGTGACGGCCAGCCCCCGCTCCGGCGTCATCTCGTCATGATGCCGAGCTCGCCACGCCGCATCCGCCCCGAGCTTCGAATACAGGAGGATCAGGTCCGAGAACATGGCGTGCCACATGCCCTCGACGATGACCTCGTAGTAGGGAGCGCGGCCCGCTCGATACTGCGAGCCCGCCAGCTCCGCGCGGTTGAAGCCGCCGACGATGTGCATGAAGGGACGGGGCATCGTGAGCGGGCGCATCGTGCTGTCCCGGACCTCCCCTTCCATGGCGAGACCGGCCTTGAAGCGGGGGTCCCGTTCGAGGACGAGAGCCGCCGCGGAGCCGCCGTACGAATGGCCGAAGACGCCGAGGTGGTCGAGGTCCATCGTCTTCGCCCACGGTTCCTCCGATCCGGCGAGCCGGCGCAGCTCGGTGGCGACGAAGCGCAGGTCGTCGACCCACTCGTCGACCTTCGCGGCCAGGACGCTGTCCCGCGCGAATTTCCCCTCGAGGCTGTCGGGGAAGAAATCGAACGTGGCCCGGCGGCCGTCGGGAAACACGACCATGTCGGAGCCATAGGTGTGGTTCACGCCCACCACGATGTAGCCGTGGCTGGCCAGGTCCTCCAGGTAGCTCTGGTACATGAGCACGGGCCACGAGAGGCCGTGTGAGAAGATGAGGACCGGGTGCCTTCCCGGCGCCGGGTCCGCGTTCTTCCAGCTATGGGTGGTCACGCGCCGCTGAAAGCCCTCCGGGAAGCCGAAGCGCTCCACCCAGGTCCGCGCCGTGGATGTGTCCATGTAGACGTTGCGGGTGGGGACCGTGTCTCGGGCCGGGTACCAGACTTCCACCACGAGCTGTCGATGATCCGTGGGATCGGCCGTCGCCGGCTCCCCGCGCGCGCTGTCCGTCAGCACCATCGTCCGGGTGCCGACCTCGTGGGAGCCCGTCGGCCGGGGAAGGGGGGTCTCGTGCACCTGCGCGGACGCCGTCCCCACCGTGACGGACAGCAGGGCCACGCAGACTCCAACCGCTCGTCGCCACATGGTCTCCTCCTTTTCGAGGTCGTGAAGCCCACTTGCGGGCGCTTGCCCGATCTACGACAGTGTGTAGTAGAAGGCACCCAGACTTACTACACGCTGTAGTAGAAGGCAAGCATGGGCGAATACCCGCAGCGACTGAGCGACGCGGAACAGGACGTCATGGCGGTTCTCTGGGAGGTCGGCCCCTCGCCGGTCCGCGCCGTGCTGGAAGCCCTGCGCGCGAACGGGCGGGACTGGGCGTACACGACGGCCAAGACCGTCCTGGACCGACTCGAGGAGAAGGGCTACCTGGTTCGCGACCGGTCGTCGCACGCGCACGTGTACCACCCGACACTCTCCCGGGAGGAGCTGGCGCGTCGGAGGGTCGACGAGCTGCGCGAGCGGCTGTTCCCGAGGTCCGCCGGCGCCCTGATCCGGACCCTGGTGCAGGACCAGCTCGGGCGCGACGAGATCGACGAGCTTCGCGCGTGGCTCGAAGAGACGGTCGGGGAGGAAGACCGATGAGCCCGGTCTCCTGGCTGCTCCAGAACGCCCTCGTGGGCGCCGCGGCCACGGGCGTCCTCCTCGTGACCTTCCGTTTCTGGCGACCGGCGCCGGCCGTGGAGCACCTCCTCTGGCTGGCCGTAGCCGTCAAGCTCCTGCTCCCCCCCGTCGCGACGCTCCCCGTGTCGACGGGGGCCGACGAGACGCTCCGCGGGTCGGGATTCGAGAGCTGGTTCCAGGTCGTCGCCGTTCACGCCGGGTCGAGGGAAGGGGCGGGCGGACCGGCCGTCGATCGTGGGCCGAGTCCACGCGTTCGCTCCGGCTTCGAGGCGGACCCCGACCGGCCGCGTCTCGGGCCGGGAGCCGGGGATGGTGGGAGGCCGGAGGCGCCGTGGGCATGGATGCTGGTCGGAGTGTGGGGACTCGGCGGGCTCGCCTCCGCCGCGACGACCCTGGCTCGCTACCTCCGGTTCCGACGCGACCTGGATCCCGGTCGGCCTTCCGGCCCTCTTCGCGCCACGGTCGAGGAGGTCGCGCGAGACGTCGGCGTCGACCCGCCCCGCGTGGTCACCTCCCCCCGCGTGTCGGCGCCGATGATCGTGGGGGTGCTCCGGCCGCTGCTCGTGTGGCCGGAGGATGGCCGGCTGCGCCGGCGGGGCTGGCGGACCGTGATCGCGCACGAGCTGGCGCATCTCCGTCCAGGGGACCTGTGGTCCCGGCCCGTCGAGCTCCTGGCCGACGTGGTCTGGTGGTTCTATCCGGTCTGGTGGCTCACGCGTCAGCGTCTCCGGGATGCCTCCGAACGGGCGTGCGATGCCTCCGTCGTGGCGACGTACCCCGCGGAGCGGAGAGTCTACGCCGACGCCCTCCTCGACGTCCTGAGCGCCGCCTCCCACCGCCGGTGTCACGGACTCGGTCTGGTGCGAGGCTCGGCGGGACGCGTGAAGAGGCGCCTGGAGGTCGTGCTCGCGGCTCGGCCGGGCCAGGGCGGCTGGACGGGCCGTGCCGCCGCGGTGTTCCTGTTCGCCGCCCTGGTCCCGTCGTGGACGAGCGCCGTTCCATCGCCGGGAGCCAGCCGAGAGGCGACGGCGACCACCTCCTCATCCCGGAGCCCGGCGGTGAAGGTGGCGGGAGTGGCCAGCCGCGGCGCGGTCAGGTTCCGGCGAGGGCGAGGCCTGCCGACGCTGGGCCCCGACGGGTGGTTCGTCGCCTTCTCGGCGGCGGAGGGCCCGATGTGGGAGCTGGAGATGAGGCGAGAAGGCAGCGGGCCGGCCAGCGTCCTGTACAGGGTGGCGGGGCGATCCGTGCCCCCGGACTCGGGCGTGGCCCCGTGGCTCCAGGAGGTGCTGCAGCGAACCGGCTACGATCCCGGGTCGACACGGCCCGGGAAGGCCGCCACGGCCGCCTGGGTCCCGGCGGGGCGGCACTCCCACCGCACCGACGGAGAGGAGACGCTCGGAGTCTGGTGGTCGGCCGGGCCAGGCCCGGCCGGCCGGGACGCGGCGGAGTCCCCGTCCCGTGCCGGCGACCCGCTCTTCCTCACGTATCAGGCGGATCCCGGGAGTCCCGTGGTGACCCTCGATCTGCGTGGATCGACCGGGGCGACGCGGCTCCTGGACGCGTCCGTCGATGCGGCGCCCGTCACGGGGGCGGAAGCGCGGCGCTGGCTCCACGAGGTCCTCGCCCGTGCCCGGGCGTGGTCGCTCCTGCAGTGACGGCCACGGGACGCTCGCGCGCGGAGCGAAGGGCATGGGCGCGTGTCGGACTCGGGACTGCGGCCGCGGGCTTCCGGCTTGCGCCCGACCGCACGCGTTCCGGGCGCCCACTGGCTCACCAGAGGGTCTCCTCGAGGCGGTCCAGGTCGGCCCGGACGACCTCCAGGTGGTCCGGAATGCGGTCGATTAGTCGCATCTTCACCGCGGCGGGGATCACCCGGGCGGGCGGGACCGGCGGGCCGCGCGTCTCGATCCACAGGTCCACGGCGCGGCCACGCCCGTCCAGGGGGTAGACCAGCGAGAAGTCCAGGCTGGGGAAGCCCGGGCCCGCGTACATCTCCTGGCCCGTGAGGAAGACGACACGACCGCCGTCCAGCTGGAACGCCCAGCAGGCACCCTCGTCCTCGACCTCCTCCAACTCGACGTAGCGCTCGGCGGCGATGTCGTACGCCTCGGCCTCCCCACGGGCGAGCGCACTCTCGAGCGTGGCGGCGGCGCCCAGGAGGTCGCGGCTCGCGGACGCCTGCTCGCGGCGCGCCCACAGGGCCAGGAGGGTGCCCGCCGCGATCCAGAACACGGTCACCACGGTCCACGGCGCATCGGAGACCACGAGCGTGAGGGTCCACAGGACGGCGGTGGCGAGCGCCGCGACCTCGACGGCCCCGCGCGGGCCCTTCCGCGCTTCCCTCCGGAACGCCGCCGCGCGCTCCTCGAGCCGGCGGCGCCCGTCCTCCCCGAGGGGCCTGAGCCGGGGCTCGAGCCTCACGGGATCTCCGCCTGGAAGCACACGGCCAGGAAGATCGGCCCCAGGATCCAGAAGACTCGGGTGTCCCCGGAGCTGCCGACGGGGAGCCAGCGGACGGCGGACGGTGCGAGTCCGGCTCCAGGGTCCGATCTCCGAGTCGGCACGTTCTCCTCCCTGCGAGGGACGGCGGCCGCCGTCGGGCGGGTTCATCCGGCGCAACGTCCGATTCGGGCGGCCCGTTTCGCCGCGGCGCTCCGCGCCGGCTCCTCGCCCGCGGACCGACACCAGAGGATGGGGATGGCCTCGCGGATCGTGCGGCCGATGCGCCGGCTGGGGATCGAGCACTTCCCCCCCCGCCAGCACGACCAGGCGCGTGCCGGAGGGCCGCGCCCGAACCTGTCGAACCCTCGCCGGTTGACCAGTGCGGACCGGCTCGGTCGCAGGAAGCTTTCGGCGGACAGGCGGGACTCCAGGGCGGGGAGCGTGTCGTGGACCAGGTGCGTCTTCTCGCCAGCCTGAATGCGGACGTGGCTTCCCGCGGTCTCCACCCGATCGACCTCACGGAGTTCGGGGAGCGCGGTCGTCCCCGAGTCCCGGAGGACCGGGCGGCAGCCCCTCCTGACGGAGCGAGGAACCCGGCCGACCTGCCATTCCTTGATCGTCAGGGGAGTCGAGTCACCTTCCGGGAGCTCAGCATGCGGATCCTTCTGAAGAAGATCCTCCTCCGGACGGGGGTGGTCGTCGCCGCCACCGCCCTGTGGATCACCCATGAATTCGTCCTCACTCGGGGCAGGACGCCGGGCATCCTGGATTCCTCCGGTCGCCCGGTTCGGAACAGCGTCGCGGAGCTCGAACGCGTCGATCCGGGCGGCGCGACCCAGTGGATCCTGATTCGCGGATGGAATCGGCAGAACTCGGTCCTCCTGTTCTTGCACGGCGTCCCCGGCATGTCCGCGTCGGGCGGTGGCCGCACGTGCCCTGGCGGTCGGAGAGACGGCCCTGGCGGACTCGATCGGGCGCGGGGTCCGGCGTCCGACCGAAGACGAGTTGTTCCGCTACGGCGGGGGGCTGTGGGGACACTCGAGCTACTTCCCGATACTGTGGACGGGCCTGTTGGCCCCGGAGTACACACTGGCCGACGCGCTCAGAGTCCCCAGGGGACCGGCCTGCGTGGGACCGCGCATGTGCTACGACGTCCACCCGGATCTTGCGGCCGACAGCATGAGCCTGGCCATCCCCGTCCATATGTTCGTAGGCACGCACTGGACAGCCCGCCCCAGCGGGGCAGCAGAGAGGGGAAGAGATGAAAGCGTTGCTGACCCACCGTCGCGTCTCCACTCGAGTGTTCTCGCTGTGGGCCCTCGGAGTGATCGTGAACCTGGTCGCGTGGGAGATCGGCTATCGATTCCTGCCGACGGCCGCCCTGAAGAACGTGCTGCCAGCCGGGTTCTTCATTCCGGGTCACGCCGGTGTCCTCCATACCCTCCTGACGATTCTAGTGTACAATGTGGGCCTCGCGTCCGGCCTCATCGTGGTCGCCAACCTCTTTCGAGTGAAGGACATCCCGCTCGGATACCTGCCCGTCCTGTTTCACTGGTCGCTGTACGGGTTGTTCCTCGGTACGGATTCCTTCGGCATCTCGAGGGGTGTGCGTGCGACGCCGTCGCTCGCGCATCTCGTTCCCTCGGTCGGCTTCATCGAGATCAGCGCGTATACCTTCATCGCCGCCGCGACCATCAACCTGTATATGTTTCGTCAGCGATCGATCTGGTCCCTGAGGTCCGAGAGGGTACGATCGTGGTCCGACGTTCGCCTGCTCCGGTGCGAGGTTGTCACGGTCGCGTCGGCCGTTGCGCTGTTGTTCCTGGCCGCGTTTCGGGAGTCCCTGAGCATCGTGATCCACGCCCACTGAGATCTCGCGTGCTGCGCCTCGTCTGCCCGGTCTCAACCAGGGCGAGTCGTAGAGCTCGGGCACCTGGATACGACGACTCTGGCCCGGTCAGGGACGCTCGAACACGGCGATGGCATCGGGATAGTCGATCGTGATGCGAAAGAACCGGAAGGCCTCGCCGCCCAGCGCGCCTACGACCGGCCGATCCATCATGCTGGACATGTAGCGCTCGAAGGCGCCGATGGGCCGTCGTTCGAACCACACGGGCCCGACTCGCCAGCCCGCGATCTCGACGGCGGGTACCTCGAGGAAGTCCATGCCGAAGCTGCTCCCGTGCTTCACGGTTCGCCAGTCCGGATGCCGCGCGCGGAGGCTGTCGAAGACGGCCGCCGACAGGAAGCTCGCCGCCCGGCGAGCGGGCCGGCCATCGGCCAGGACCTGGAGCGCGCTGTCGGTCAGGATCGTCGTGGCCCCGGCGTCGAACAGGAAGTCGAGCGAGTCGCCGTCGATCACGGCATCGATGCGCGCGAAGTGCGTCGTGCGGCGGCCGGCCGAATCGACCTGGAAGCCGAGCGTGACCTCGTGCTCGGGCTGGTGGGGCGGGAGGTCCCCCGGGGCGCGGAGCCACAGCTCGCCGGCCGAATAGTCCAGGGTCCAGGTGCGGCCGGCGAACCATTTCCCGCCCAGGAACCCGGCGTCTGTGGAGTCCATGAGGGCCGCCAGCTGTCCGCCGAAGGGAACGACGAGCAGGCGACCGGCCGACGGGCCGGCGCTGTCGGAGGCCGGAGGTATGGACGCGTCCGCCCGCCACTGTGGCCAGTCGGAAAACACCATGTCCTGGCCGCCCACCCGGGCCGAGTCGGTCTGGAGGCCCAGGCGCTCGGCCGCGGACGCGAACAACATGTCGGTTCCCCCGCCCGTGTCCAGGTAGAACGTCAGGGTGTCGCCGTCCCGGGTCACGGGCCGGACGAACATGCGGTGCTCCCGGAAGACCGCAGGCAGCTTCCTGGGGGCTGCGCCCGCTCGGGATCCCTGCGCCACGAGCGGCCAGGCGCAGCACATGAGGGCCGTTGCCGCCAGGGTTGCAGGTCTGGCCACGGATGCTCCCGTCATAGTCCTCTCCAGGCTCAGGGTTCTGTTGTCACGGCGGTCCCGTAGCGGAGGATCTCGCCTCCTACGAGGTTCCGATTGGCCGCGTCGATGTCCCGTCCCAGGTGCCGGGCTCGGACCACGTTTCCCCGGACCAGCCCGTGGACGGCCACGATCCGTCGGCCAGGCATCTCTCCCGTCGTCGTGACGATCGTCGCTTCACGTCCCTGTAGGGTGAACGCTTCCATTCGTGGTATTGTTCATAGCCGATGGCGGCCACCAGGAGGCCGATGCCCACGGCGACGGCGGAGACCGCCGACCACTCCGGACGAAAGCCTCTTGCACCGCGTCCTCGGCTTCCTCGCCCACAGACGACCCGGCGTAGGCCAGGGCCCGGGCCTCGTGACGGCGCACGAGAGGTTCGAACGCCGCCGGAGCGCCATAGCTGCACGTACGGATGAGGTCCCACTCGTCTCCGCTCACGTCCTCACCACGAGACGGCTGGCCGATTTCTTCACCCTCGCCGCCGCGGTGGACGGGACGACGCTTGCGGACCGAAGGAGTGCAAGCGGCTCCCGTGACTCACGAGCCTGGCTCCCGGCGGGGGTCCGCGTTGACGCTCGCTGTGAAGTCCAGGCCGACTGTGATCGGTTCGGCGCACGGAGCGCACCCGGCGCCCGACCGACGCTGTGGCCAGGCCGTCTCTCTGATGCCCATTCTGTCTCGAGTGGGCCCCCTATCTGGCTCGGATCACAGCCGTCCAGAGCCTGAGATTCTGGCCTCGCCCCACGCTCCAGACCGTGCGAAAGCTCTCGTCGGGGAGAGCGATCAACCCCTGTGTGTCCCCCCCATTGAGCCAGCGGGAACCGGCGCCCGGACACGTTTGCCGATCCGCGACCGGTCGGTTCGGGCCGAAGGTCCTTCCGCCGTCGGCGGACAGGGCGACGAAGTGGCGGAAACACAGCTGGCGGCGGTCGTCCCGTCGGTCGTTCCACGTTACAGCCACGACGCCGGCCCGGTTCACCGCTACCGTGGGGGTGCTGTGGTCCGATCGATAGCCGCCGTCGTTGACGCGCACGGGCTCGCCCCACGTTCGCCCGCCGTCGGTCGAGTGGGCCACGACGATCTGGAGGTATCCGTCGAGGACGGCCGACCAGGTCAGGTACAGCGTTCCGTGGTGCGGCCCGTCGCTCTCGTCCGCGGCCAGCGCTCCCCCGCCGAAACCCTTCGTGGCCCGATCCCAGCTCGCGTTGCCGTACTGGAGGTTCTCGGCGACCTGATAGACCTCGGGCCAGCTCTCGCCGCCGTCCCTGGAGATCCGGATCCAGCGACGGCCCCGAATCAACGGAGGATTGCGGGAGACCTGGGCGTAGTTGACGAGGTAGGGCATCAAGACCGTTCCGTCGTCTCGGACCCCCAGGCCGGTCACGCTGTTGAGATAGCCGCTGTCAGGCGGCGAGAACGTCGGTGGCTCGAAGGTCGCGCCCCCGTCCCGTGAGACGGAGAGGACGAAGACCACCGGCGGGCCCTGTCCCGAGGTGTGGTGCTCCGCGGCGGCGACGAGCAGCGGTGTCTTCCCGGCACTCGGGTTCGGGGAAGCCGCCAGCCACTCCCGGTCGGCCGCGTGCCCGGAATCGATGACCGCGGGCCCCGCCCACGTGCGCCCCTCGTCCTCGGATCGCCACACGTGGATCTCGGGTGCGATGCTCGCGAAGTAGGCGCGCCCGTCCCCGCCGAACGTCACCGTCGGGTCTCCGCCGGGAAAGGTCGAGACCTGCTCCCAGCTGTCCCCGCCATCCCACGAGCCGTAGACCACCGCCTGTGCCGCCGAGGTCGACATGGCCGAGACCAGGAGCTCGTCGGAGTCGCGGGGATTCACGGCCAGATACGGCTCGACGAGGGGAAAGGGCGTTGGGGTCACCACCAGAGGACGGACCTCTGACACGATAGGGTAGGTGTTCGGAGCGTCCGGAGTCTGCTGTGCAGCGGCTGAAGACGTGAGCGCGACCACGATCAGTGCGCCCATGATCGTCGAGCAACCTCTGACGCGACTCCGGTCCGGCGATCCGGCCGGCGGCGAAGAGCTGGTGTAGCGGGCACGACTGACCGACCTCACGGGACTCCTCCCGGCGGTGTGTCGCTCCCCGACTTCCGGGAGGCCCTGTCCCCGACCGGCCTCGCGAGTACGCGGAGCCACTCCCGCGTCCCCCCGCGCATCGTCTGCCCGAGGACCAGCAGGGTCTGGTGTCCGCGCAACGCTCGCACTGTGGTGGAGGTTTCTGGTGGAAGCCCTCTCCGCACCCGGCGGCCGACGACGGCCGAAGCCGGTGTGACGCGGCTCCCTGAGCTTCGGATCCCCTCGACTCCCCGATGCCTTCATTGGGACGGCACGCGCCTCCCTGGACGATCGGTGAGCGGCGAGGGAGCACACCCCCCCACGCGGCGACCTACTGCTCGGGCACCACCCGCAGGTCGGCGTGCCGCTCCCCCGCCTCGACGCTCCAGCCGGGGGCCAGGTGCACCGTCCATCCCTCGCCGGAGAGGGTCCGGCCATCTCGCTGCACCGGCCCGGGCACCGTCAGGCGGGCCTGGTCGGGGGAGACGAGCACGAGATCGGCCTCCAGGCTGCCCCACGGGCCCGAGACGCGGTAGTGCGGGAAGATTGTTCCGGCGCCGCGGATCGGCGTGACGCCGGCGGTCACGAACGACGCGCCGTGGCCGCGGGGAAGGACGAGGACGGGGCCGTCCACGAAGCGTCGCTTCAGCCGGGCGATTCTGGCCTTTCGCTCCTCCGCACGCTTCCTCTCCCGGATCCGGAGCTCCGGGCCGCCGTACCGCCGCGCCGCGGCCGCCACGTCCTCGGCCGGTTCCAGGCCGGACCGCGAGGCCAGCAGCTTCACCAGGTCGTCGTCCGCGGTCAGGCGACGGGTCCAGCCCGGATCCCACGCATCCAGGAGGATCCCGTAGGCCGCGCCCGTCGCGTAGCCATAGGTCCGGACGAAGCTCTCCTTCTTCGGTGCCTCACGCAGCTGTTCGATGGCATCGGTGGCCGCAGCGCTGTCCGAGCCGGCCACCACGACGGTGGCCGTGTACTGCGCGAGGCCCTCGTTGATCTCGCTGATGCGCTCGGTCTCGGCCGACCCGGGAAACCGGGCGTGGCGGGCGTGGCGGAAGGCCAGGGCGTCGCGGACCGCCCGCTCGCGCGCTTCGCCCCGGGAGCCGAGCGCCGCGGCCAGGGCGCGCCACTCGAGCTGCAGCCAATAGCGCCCCTCCTGGGTGTCGAGATGATCGTTCCCACCGGGGCTGTTCGAGACGAGAAGCCCGAGCCCGGGCTGCACTCGGTGGAAGAGCTCGTGGATCAGGAGCCGGTCGCGGGCCGCCGGCTCATCGGGGATGATGGACCAGACGTAGGCCGACCAGCGCTTGCCGCCCCACGCCATGGGCGCGTTGGCGTAGCCGAGCGCGCGGGGCCGCGCCGCGTCGGGGGCCGGCTCGTTGGTCGCGATGGTGTGCGAGCGTGGGTCGGCGAACACCATCGGTCCGCACAGGGACACGCCCCAGAGGTGTCCGGCCTCGCGCTCACAGAGGCGGTTCGCCTCGCGGAAATAGGCGTCGGCGCGATCCTGGTCCACCTGGGCGGATGCCGGACGGGAGACAAGGACCCCCGACGAGACCCCGCATAGGAGGCCCGTCAGCATGCCGATCCTCGCCAACTTCATGTCACCCTCGGCTGCTCAGGTTCCCTGGCGTATGCGACCTCGATCCCCGCGGGATCCGAGGATATCGTGGAACGATAGGCCGCGCTGCCACAGGGCTGTGCTAAGGCCCTCGAGCGTGAGGTCGGCCCCCGGGTGGCTCCTCATGGCCCGATCCAACACGCGGCGGCTCTGGCGCCTCGACCCTGTGGTAACGCCCCCAGAGCGTATCGACGTTCCCGTCCTGGCGGGCCAACGTGGAGGTCGATGGCGTCCTTCTCCATGGGCGCAAGTTCCGGCGAGAAGTGCCGTACGTAGAGGTGGGGACCTGCTTCTTCGCGGGACAGGGTGATGCACTCGAGCAAGACGACCTTGCCGTTCGGAGGAGCCGGAAGGACGCGAGCTGCCTGCAGCAGCCGGCGGCGTCATCAGGAGCCACCACCGATCAGCGGCCGGGATTCACTCGCGTTCTGCGGGCATCCTGCCGAAGCTGACGAGAGCCGCGGCGAGAACGGTGGCGCCTGGTCAGTCCGTGGGATGGAGCATGTAGAACCGGAAGATGGGATGTCGCCGCCCGGTTGCGATTCGCGCCACCTCTCCGGCCATCTCCAGTCCCTCCTTTCCGTTGGTGAGGAGCACGAAGGCCCGGCCGGACTGGCGCGATCCCATCTCGAACGAGCGGAAGTAGGGGTCGGCGCCGCAGTGGAAGAAGAAGGTTGAGTCGCCGCTGCGCTCCAGGGCCCACCCCAGTCCCCACGACATCGCCAGGCAGGAGTCGACGGCGACCTGGGGCCGTAGCATGCTCTGCGCGACCGAGTCGGCGAGGGGGGAGCCCGAACGGCCTTCCGCCAGCATGGCGACGAGGAACCGCGCCAGGTCACGGGCCGAAGTGTGCAGGCTGCTGGCGACGGTCGCGTCCGCGCTGTCGGGCTTCCATACGGGCCGGGGTCGGCCCGTGGAGTCGTGGCCCACGGCGGCCAGGGAATCATACGCGGGGCGCCACACGTAGCTGCTCTCGTCCATCCCGAGGGGCTCGAAGACCCGGGAGCGCACGAACGACTCGAACGGACGCTTCGTGAGGCTCTCGACCACCGCTTGCAGCAGGTTGTAGCCGTAGCCGGAATAGCTCCATGCCGTGCCCGGTTCGAACGCGGGCACGAGTGACGCGCCGTCCGCCGGGTGGTTGGGGAGCCCGGAGGAGTGGCTCAGGAGCTCGCGGGCCGTCAGCTCCGCCAGGCGGGGCGGGACGTTCGGCATGTACCGGCCGACCGGGGCGTCCAGGTCCAGGCGGCCCTCCTCGACCAGGGTCATCACCGCGAGGGCGAAGACGGTCTTCCCGAGGGAGGCGGCTTCGAACACGGTACGCGGCCCCACCGGCCGGCCGGAGTCCGCTCGAAGGGTGCCCCAGCCCTTCGAGAGCACGATCCGCCCCCCCTCGACGACCGCGACCGAGGCCCGGGGACGCGGTAGGTCCGCATGAGCCGCGGCATCGCCGCGTCCAGCCTCTCGGTCAGCTTCCTCCCTGGACTCTCGTGCCCGACCTCGCCCGCGTTCCCGCATGCCAGCGTGACCGACGTCAACAAGAGGAGCGGGCCGACACGTGTCTCGATTCGAATGGTCTGCCTTCGGTCGCGGGTTGTGTGTGGAGCACGCCAACCGGCGTCTCCTGCTCGGTCCTGAGAGCCACCACCGGCGCTCGGCTCGCCGACCGCCGTCGGCCGGGTCCATCGGTCGCAACGTCCGATTCGGGCGGCCCGTTCCGCCGCGGCGCTCCGCGCGAAGGAGCTCTGAGCGGGGTGTGGTGCTGGCTGGCTCGAGACGGCAGCGGGCTGCGGCGGCCCCGGGGGCCGACGAACGGGTCAGCCCGGGTCGGCTTCGTCGAGGAGCTTCTCGATCCGCTCCCGTTCACGTTCCCGACTCCCGTGTGATTCGTCGGTGACCGCGATCTCGTGCTGCGGGTCGGGAACACGGGAGTCGGGAGGGTGGTTCTCGTCCGGTCGCGGCGTTCGGCCGGCATTCGTCATGTCGAGGTCGGCGTTCGTCGATCCGTGCGCCCCGGGAGCTTCTCCGGAAGGGCGCCCGAGACTAGACTACCAGACCAGCTGGCGCGTCAGGGAGGAGGGACCGTGACGAGCGTGACGGGACGCCGACGCAGGCACTTCGGGATCGCCGCGTACCTGACCGCGGTCGCGGCCTGTTCGCTCGCTCCTGCGGGCCCCGCGCCGTCGGGGGCCGACGTCGACGTTCTTCTGGTCGGCAACTCGCTCACCTCCACCAACGATCTGCCGGCCATGGTGGCCGACATCGCATCGGCGGACGGGGCGACCTGGCTCGTACGGGGGCGTACCGCCGCGAATTTCAGCCTCGAGGACCACTGGAACGCGGGGGCGGCCGACGCCATCCGGAGCACGGCGGCCGACTTCGTGGTCCTCCAGCAGGGGCCGTCGTCCCTGCCGCAGAACGCCCAGCACCTGGCCTACTGGTCTAGCCAATTCGCTTCCGTGATTCGGGAGGCGGGGGGCCGGCCCGTGCTGTTCATGGTCTGGCCGTCCCGGGAGCGATGGGACGCCCTCGAGGCCGTCCGCGCCTCCTACGCGGGGGCCGCGGAGGAGGTCGACGGCCTCTTCGCTCCGGCAGGCTCGGTGTGGGGCCGCCTCCTGGAGGCCGATCCGGCCATGCCTCTCACGCTGTCCGACGGCTTCCATCCCAGCCGACTCGGGACCTTCGCGGCGGCGCTGACCATCTACGGGACGCTGACGGGGAAAGACCCCGGTCGGCTTCCATGCCCCGGACTCGCCGGCACCGAGGAGCAGCGGGCGGCGGTCTGTGAGGCCGTCCGGCAGGAGCTGCGCGCCTCCGCCGTCCCCTCGTCGTGAGGAGCGACTGGAGCGGAGGGGTCGACGGAGGCTGAGGCGGGACGCCCGGCCGGGCGACGGGTGCGCCGATCCGGGCGCGGACGAGCGTGTACGGTGCTTCCGGTCGTGGCGCTCCTTGCGTGCGCATCGCGACCGGGCGCCGATCCCGCGGCCGCGGTGGACAGCTCCCGCGCCTTCCAGCGCTCCGCGCAGCGGGCGCTAGCGGCCGGAGACCTCGCGGGCTACCTGGCCGACGTGCGGCGGGCCGCCGCGCTCCGCCCGCACCATCCGACGCTCCTCTACCACCTGGCCCGCGCCTACGTCATGAAGGACAGCGTCTCCCGAGGTCTCGCGAGCCTCCAGCGCCTCGCGGCCATGGGCATCGCGGTGGAGCCGGGGCGGGATTCGGGGTTCAGCCGGATCCGGGGCGATCCCGCGTTCGCCTCTCTCGGCGAGCGGTTCGCCGCCAACGCGGCACCGACCGCGCACAGCACGCTCGCCTTCACGCTGCACGGCGAGCGGGCGTTCCTTCCCGAAGGCGTCGCGCTCGATCCGCGCACCGGTACCTTCTACGTGGGTTCGGTGCACCTCCGGCGGATCGTACGGGTACGGGAGGGCGTCGCCGATCCGTTCGCGCCCGACGCGGCGCTGTGGAGCGTCATGGGGATGGCGGTGGACACGGCGCGCGACCTCCTGTGGGCGGCCACGTCCGCCGTGGCGGCAGGCGCCGGGACCGATTCGGCGGAGATCGGGCGCGCCGCGATCGTGGCGCTGGACCTGGGGACCGGGGCGCGCCGCGGCTGGTTCCCGGCGCCCGACGACGGGAAGCCGCACTGGCTGGGAGACCTGACCCTGACGCCCGATGGAGAGGTGCTCACGTCGGACAGCCGAACGCCGGCGGTCTACCGCTTGCGCACGCTCGAAGGCGTGCTGGAGCGCGTGCCGCTGGAGGGGCGTCTTCTCTCTCCGCAGGGCCTGGTCCCTTCCGCCGATGGCCGGGCCCTGTACCTGGCCGATTACGCGCTGGGCATCGTCCGGATCGACCTGGTGAGCGGTGCCACGAGGGTGCTGCCGTACCCGGAGGACGCGACGCTGCTGGGCGTGGACGGTCTCTACCGCCGGGGACGAACTCTCATCGGCATCCAGAACGGCATCTCGCTCCACCGCCTCGTCGCGATGAGGCTGAACGCCGCGGGGTCGGGCATCGAGCGGGTGACCGTGCTCGAGGCCAATCACCCGCGGTTCGACGAACCCACGCTGGGCATACTCCGAGCCGACACGCTCTTCTACGTCGCCAACAGCGGCTGGGAGCGGTTCTCCGATCCCGGCACCCCGGCCGCCGCGTCCGAGCCCAGCATCCTGAAGCTCGTCCTGGCCGTCGATGGGGATGGCCCGCCGAGGGCCGGATCGCGGTAGCTTCCGACGGGGCGGCCCCGGCCTCGACCGGGGCGCCGCTCCAGGTCCGCCCGCGCCACCTCCAGGTGCTCGGACGGCGCGTCGGCCTGTCACCCTACTCGGTCCTCAGCGCCACCATCGGCGCGCGGCTCGCAGCGCGGCGGGCCGGGAGGGCGGAGGCCGCCACCGCCACCAGGGCCAGGACGGTGCAGCCCAGGGCCACCGTCCACGGGTCCAGGTCCGAGATCCCGTACACGAGCTTCCCGAGGACGGACCGGGAGATCCACACGCCGACGAGGACGATGCCCACGCCCCAGGCCGCCAGCCGGGCTCCGCGCCCCACGACGCACTGGAGGACGTCCGACCGGGGCGAGGTGAGCCAGTGGAAGCGCTCGGGGGCGGAGAGGAGGGCGATGGGCTCGGCGCCCTCGTCGCCGGCGGCGATGGCGGCGCAGGAGTCCAGGTAGCGCGCCAGGAGCTCGACGTCCACGTCGCCGACCATACGGCCCAGCTCGGCGGGATCGGAGACCACGCGAACGCCCAGGTAGTCGGCGGGCCGCGAGTGCACGACCACGCCCACGTCGACCCCCTCGCCCGTGTAGGGATGGGGGACGGCGCGCAGCACGGCGAAGCTGTACTGCACCGAGCGATCGCCGGGCGCGCTCATCGGCGCCTCGCCAGCCGGCGCGGCTTCTCCGCCTGTCGCTTCCGGCGCGGGCCTGGGCCCGGCGGCGAGCCGAGCTTCGCGCATGGACGCCCGGAAGGCCCGCCGCGCCGACGATCGGCCTGCCGGCCGGTTACAACCCATCGGCCGCCGAATCCGTCCTAGGGACTGGAGCGGCGGACGCAAGCGTCCGACTCCATGGACGGTACCCGGTGTCCCCCTCGACCCGGTGGGATCATGAACAGAACCGCCAACGGAGCCCCGTCCGCGAGTCCGGCGCGGGTCCCCGTCTCATTCCTGACGGCCCTCGTCCTGCTTCTCCTGCCCGCCGCATCCGCGATCGCCCAGTCGGGCCGTCCCTCGGGGGGCGGAGCGTCCGCCGACCGGCCCGGGCCGTGGACCGAGCTCACACGGCGAGACCTCGCCGCCATGCGGAAAACCCTCCTCGAGAACCACCCGGGCCCGGTGGATCCCCGGAACCCGGCCTACCGGCGGTGGCTGGATCAGGGCTACGAGCGGGCTCTCGCCATGGCGGATTCGGTGGACGGCCTGGACGGCATGATGGCCG
>Ga0315540_10000427_pt1 | contig 23770 bp, 22 predicted proteins | sample SalMarSW160110MG_FD_203677 | JGI IMG/M metagenome (GOLD analysis project Ga0315540, IMG submission 203677) | Salt marsh sediment microbial communities from the Plum Island Ecosystem LTER, Massachusetts, United States - Salt Marsh Sediment SW1601-10 ...
ATGCGTGACTCATCCGTAATGAATTTCACTAAACCGTCACTGGTGGGAGGGGTGTAGCAGTTTATACCCATTGGCCGGGCTTATCCATACCCGCCAAACGATGCCGCCGAGAGTGTTTTATATTGACAGGACATGGGTATTCTAAATAAGCTTATCTGCTTTATTTGCTTACAAATCCTGGTATCGAAGAACGGAGGTTGACGGGCGAGTCATGAAAAGAACATTTCAACCCAGCGTTATCAAGCGCAAACGCACTCACGGTTTTCGTGCTCGCATGAAGACCGTCGGGGGGCGCATCGTACTCAAGCAGCGCCGGGCAAAAGGCCGCCGTCGGTTAAGCGCGTAGTCGATGCAATCCTTTGACCCTTCCGCGGCGGTTTACGAAGAGACACCGGCTCACGAAGTCGCACGAGTATCAATACGTATTCGCGAGTCCGTCTAAGTCTGCCAGTCGCAACATCACCATTTTAGCGCGGAGCAGCGGCCGTCTTTACCCACGGTTGGGTTTGATTGTCTCAAGGAAGTGTGCAAAGAAGGCGGTGATCCGTAATCGGATAAAACGAGTGATCAGGGAGAGCTTTCGCCACCATCTGGCGCAGCTCCCGGGCGTGGACATCGTCGTCATTACACGCAGCGGTTTAGTGAACGAGTCAAACCTCGCAGTCGACAAAACTTTGGCCAAACACTGGGCGGAGCTCGCCCGGATCTGTCACCAAAACGGCGCGGTATGCTCTTAAGCACATGAGGTTCCTGGAGCAATGAAGAGGCTCTTGAAGTTTTTTATCCGCGGCTACCGCTACCTGATCAGCCCGCTGCTGGGTAACCACTGCCGTTTCTATCCCAGCTGCTCACAATACGCGGAAGAGGCCGTGCAGCGCTTTGGCGCCGCGCGCGGTTCGTGGATGGCCGTACGGCGCGTGTGCCGCTGCCACCCGTGGCATGAAGGCGGCATCGACCCCGTGCCGTGCAGGGAAGCGTCGACCCGCAATGGATAGCCAGCGCACCCTGTTGATGATCGCCCTGGTGTTTGTCGGCCTGCTCATGTATCAGGCCTGGCAGCACGACTATGGGCAGACGCCGCAAACCGCCCACAGTGCGGCACCCGGCACCGCCGCCCCGGCAGGCAACCAGCCCAGCGATGTCCCCCAGTTGCTGACGACGCCCGCGGGCGAGAAGGCGCCGGCCGCAGCGCCGGCCACCCCCGCCACGCCGGACAACAGCGTCGAGGTGTTTCCCTCGGGACAGCGCATCCATGTGGTCACCGATGTGCTGGATGTACAGATCGATACCATCGGCGGTGACATGCGCCAAGTGCGCCTGCCCACCTACCCGGTGTCCATCACCGAGCCCAATGTCCCCCTGACCCTGATCACCGACAAGGCCAACGACCTGTTCGTGGCCCAGACCGGCCTGTTGTCTCAGCAGCCGGCACCGGACCACCATGCCCAGTTCAGCGCCGATAAAACGGACTACAAACTCACGCCCGGCAGCAACGAGCTGAAGGTCACCCTGCACTGGACAAGCCCCGAGGGCATCGCCGTGGACAAGGTGTATACCTTCCACCGCAACAGCTTCGCCGTGGACCTGGAGTATGTGGTCACCAACAACAGCAAGGCGGTGTGGCAGGGACGACAGTATCGCCAGTTCCAGCGCCTGCGCAGCGAGCCCAAGACACACTTTATACGTACTTTCACCGGCGGCGCCATCTACAGCGAGGAAAAGAAATACCAGAAACTCACCTTTGACGAGATGGCCGACGAAAACCTCAGCCGCAACATCAAAGGCGGCTGGGCGGCCATGGTGCAGCACTACTTCGCCGCGGCGTGGATACCCAACCAGAGCGCTGTCAATCACTACTACAGCAAGGCGCTGGCCGGCGATCGCTTCGTGCTCGGCATGGTCTCCCCCGCCATCTCCGTGGGGCCGGGCCAGAGCGGGACCCTCAAGACACGGGCCTATATCGGGCCTAAGATCCAGGATCGCCTGGAGAAGATCGCCCCGGGCCTGGAGCTCACCATCGACTACGGCATGCTCACGTTCCTGGCCAAGCCCATTTTCTGGCTGATGACAACCATTCACGGCGTGGTGCACAACTGGGGCTGGTCCATCATGCTGCTGACGCTGACGATCAAGCTGGTGTTCTACAAGCTGTCCGAGGCCAGCTACAAGTCCATGGCCAACATGCGCCGCCTGCAACCCAAGATCGTGGCCATGCGCGAGCGTTACGGCGATGACCGCCAGCGCATGAGCGCGGCCATGATGGAGATGTACAAGAAGGAGAAGGTCAATCCCCTTGGCGGGTGCCTGCCCATCGCGATCCAGATTCCGGTATTCATCTCGCTGTACTGGGTGCTCATCGAGAGCGTGGAGCTGCGCGAGGCGCCCTTCATCCTATGGATACACGACCTGACACTTAAGGACCCTTATTACGTGCTGCCGCTGCTCATGGGCATCAGCATGTTCATCCAGCAAAAGCTCAACCCGCCGCCCCCGGATCCACTGCAGGCCAAGATCATCTCGTTCCTGCCGGTGGTGATGACGGCATTTTTCGCCCTGTTCCCGGCCGGCCTGGTACTGTACTGGGTCACCAACAACGTGCTGTCCATCACCCAGCAGACCTATATCTACCGCAAGTTCGGCAAGCCCACGCCCATGCAAATGCCGGCCAAGAAGTCCGCGGAGAAGGCCGAAAAGGCTGAGAAAGCGGAGAAATAGCCCCGCGCCTCAAGCGTTTCGCCGTCGCTGCCGTTACAATGGATATACCGCGGCAAAGTGAGTGTTGTACGCTGCCCCGGTACGCCTTCCAGGTAAGCCGATGACTCTCACTACAGAAACCATCGCGGCTGTTGCTACTCCGCCCGGGCGCGGCGGTATCGGCATCGTGCGTGTTTCCGGTCCCCTGGCCGGCACTATCGCCCGCGCCATCCTGAGCCGCGTGCCCCGGCCGCGCTATGCCGAGCACCGGCCGTTCCTCGACGCCGAGGGCAGGGCCATCGACGACGGCATCGCCCTGTTTTTCCCCGCTCCGCACTCATTCACCGGTGAGGACGTCCTGGAACTCCACGGCCACGGCGGCCCGGTGGTCATGGACATGCTGCTGCAGCGCACCATCGAGCTGGGCGCGCGCCCGGCCCAGCCCGGCGAGTTTTCCCAGCGGGCGTTCCTCAACGACAAGATTGATCTGGCCCAGGCCGAGGCCATCGCCGACCTCATCAACAGCGCCTCCCAGGAGGCGGCGCGCTCGGCGACCCGTTCCCTGCAGGGCGCTTTTTCCGAACACATTCACACCCTGGTGGAGCAGCTCACACAGCTGCGTATGTACGTGGAGGCGGCCATCGACTTTCCCGAGGAGGAGATCGACTTTCTCTCCGACGGCCGCGTTACCGAATGGCTCAAGGCGGCGATGGAAAAGCTCGCCGAGGTCCAGGCCTCGGCTCGCCACGGCACCCTGCTGCGCGACGGCATGAACGTGGTCATCGCCGGCAGTCCCAACGCCGGCAAGTCCAGCCTGCTCAACGTCCTCGCCCAACGCGACGCCGCCATCGTCACCGACACCCCCGGCACCACCCGCGACCCGCTGCGCGAGCACCTCAGCATCGACGGCATGCCCCTGAACGTGGTTGACACCGCCGGTCTGCGCGACGATCCGGATCCCATCGAGGCAAAGGGCATCGAGCGTGCCTGGAAGGTCATCGCCCATGCCGATCGGGTGCTGCTGGTCATCGACGACCAGACCGGCGCCAACAGCGCCGTGCGCGCCATCGCCCAGCGCCTGCCGCCGCAACTGCCCGTGACCTACGTTTTCAACAAGATCGATATCACCGGCACTGCGCCGGGCATCCAGGAAGGCCGCCCCCAGCGCGTGTGCATCTCCGCAAAGACCGGGGCCGGCATGGAAGACCTGTGCCGCCACCTCACCGACAGCGTCAACTTCCACACCACCGGTGAAGGTGGTTTCATCGCCCGCCGCCGCCACCTCACGGCCCTGGCACTTGCGGCCGAGTACCTGGAGCGCGGCCGGCGCCAGCTGGAGGAAAACAACGCGGGCGAACTGCTTGCCCAAGACCTGTTCCATGCCCAGAAGGCACTGGGGCTGATTACCGGGGAGGTGACGCCGGATAATTTGCTGGGGCGGATATTTTCGGAGTTTTGTATTGGCAAATAGATAGTCACACCGCTCCTTGCTGACAACCGATTAATGCGCAATGAGTACATATTTCCGCACGCCATTATTTCAATGAATCCTTTCACGTAATACATCACTGGTCGGTGTTTGCTTTGTACGGAATGGGTGGATTGTGGATGTCAGTGTTTGCGCTGCGCGTCCTTGCCGGCAAGTCTTTACCGCTGCCGCTTAATTGACTGGATGATGAAGTGAGATTACCGTATGTGCGTGGTTCCAACCTGGCACGGCATTCGAGCGCACCGTCCCGCAATTTGAACGTTGAGAATTGTAATGTCTAAAGTCCGCGTGCAAAGCTTTGCGATTTCCATAGACGGCTATGGTGCCGGGCCGCATCAGGACCTTCAGAATCCGCTCGGCGTCAGAGGCCCTGAGTTGATGGAGTGGTTCTTCCACACGCGCATGTGGCGCAGGATGCACGGCCATGACGATGGGGAGACGGGGATCGATAACGGAATTGCTGAGCAGGGCTTTGATGGAATCGGTGCGTGGATTCTCGGGCGCAACATGTTCGGTCCTGTGCGCGGGCCGTGGCCGGATGACGGCTGGCAGGGCTGGTGGGGCGATGAACCGCCGTATCACACCCCCGTGTTCGTACTGACGAATCACCCGCGCGCGCCTCTCAAGATGAAGGGAGGGACGGAGTTTCACTTTGTGACGCAAGGCATTCATTGCGCTTTGGAACAGGCGAAGGATGCAGCGGGCGGCCGCGACGTCCGCCTCGGAGGCGGCGTATCCACGATCCGGCAATACCTGCGCGCCGCCCTGATTGATGAGCTGCATATCGCCATCCGGCCTGTCTTGCTCGGTGCCGGGGAGCATCTCATGAACGGCATCGATATGCCAGCTCTGGGCTATGACTGCGCGAAGTTCATCGCGGGCGAGCGTGCAACCCACGTCTTTTTGCGCAAGCGCAAGTGACGCTCGCTCGCCGCCCGGCCCCTCATTCCGTGGATGGAACGAAAACACTGCATCTGCCGGCGCGTAGTATGGTAGATCGACCACGGATTTTCGACGTTGGCGCGAACCCGTTACGCGCCGATTGCCATCAGGGGGTCAGAGCACCCGAAACTATAGTGTGCCAAATGCCTGCATCAAGAGGCGGTTTCACAGTGCCGCATTGGATGGGCGTCCGAGCTCAGTGGGCCACGGACTAAACAAGAAAGGACATTAACCGCCACATGCCTGTATCCCGTGAGTCGTTTGGCCGGTATCTGCGTTCCGTATGCATGCTGACCCTTTTCTGGGCATTGCCACAGGCGGCATATCCGGCGGCAGAAAACGCCGCCCCGCCACGTGCACTGCTTCGGGGTTGGAGCGTGGGGGGGCTGCTGTTGATAATCGACCAACCTTATCAAGGTAAGTCTACACGCGTTCTTGCTGTGCCCAGCGTCGGTTTTGAGGGTGACCATATCTTTCTGCGCGGATTGCGCTTCGGTGTGCACTTGAAAGCCAGTCAAAAATTCACCCTGGATTTCCTTTTACAGCCGCGTTTTGCAGCGTTCAAGGCATCCGAGTTCAGGAACATACCCGGTCTGGAGGACCGCCGTGACAGTATGGATGCAGGCCTGGATATGCATATCGACCTGCCAGGCGCGAGTGCCATTGGCATAACAGTGCTCGCCGATGCACTGGGACGCAGCAACGGCCAGGAATGGAGACTTCGTTATGAATATCTTTTCAATTTCGGTCGGACCCGCGTCACGCCATGGGTCGGCATGCGCTGGCTGAGCAGTAATCTCGCGGACTACTATTACGGTACGCTTGCGTCCGAGGTGTCCGCCGGCGCTCCCTATTACCGGCCCGGCGCGGTAATTCTTCCCCAGCTTGGCATCAGTGTATTCACCCCCCTGGGGCATTCGAAATGGACGCTGTTCACACTATTCACCACCAACTTCTTCCCGGCACGGCTGAGCGACAGCCCCCTGGTGGATGGCAGCACCGACAGCACCTTCATCCTCGGCCTGTCATATCACTTTTGAATCGCCGCGTCTCGCTGTATGCGCGGCGATTAATGCTCCATCCCTCCGTTATCTCTTTACCCCAGTCCGTGTACTCCGGTGTCCGACGATGATTTCATGTGCACGCTGATCCCCTGCCGCGCGTTTCCAGACAAGGCGGCTTATTTATTCTCGGCAGCGAAACGTTTGAGCCACTGGTCATGGAATTCCTCCATGATCGCTGTGAGGGAGTTTTCCAGAAGCAGCTGCGCGGCCGTCGAAGTCACTTCCTTCACGGGAGCGGGTCCGCTGTGGCCGAGATTATCCAGGCGGTCACCGAGGGTGGGGTGGTCGCTGCGGAAGTCGTCTTCATTCAACAGTCTGTGCATCACGGTGTCCTGGGCCGTCGTCAATCCCTTACATACCAGTGTTGTCATGTGTTCGTAGGGCATGCAGTCCGGCCTGCCCGTGGCGCGCGCTGCCATGCGTCTGATTGCCGGCCAGTATTTAGTGGCTAGAAAGTCTCTGCTGGCGGCGTGAAAGGAGATTGCTTCCACGATCTCCTGCTCGTTGATGATATTGTGTGCGTAGCGATCGGCGTTGATTTCCTCCCGGCGGCAGATACCCAGTGCCACGGTGTTGTAAACAGGCGCATAAAGGGCGAAAAAGTGTCCGATCATTCTGGCGGGGAGCAGCTTAGCGCAGCGCAGGTCGCGGAACAGCAGCCAAGTGCTACGGAGATGGTACAGCCAACTGCTGATGAAATTGCGCCGGGCGGACAACTGACCTATACGGCGCGCCAGGAGCACCCGGAAATGCGGCGGCGACACCGTCAGCAGCAACGGTAGGCCGATGACCAGCGTGGTGGTGCTGCGCAGCATGAAGCCGCCGCGTGGCGTTTTGATAACGCGCACGTCGTCTCCCTCGTCAAGCACCACGCGATGGATTGATGGATTTCCGTGTGGTTTGCGCAGCTGATTCAGCAGCCCGAACAGGCGGGGCGCCTCCTGTTCCGTCAGTACCTTGCCGGCGGGCGGGGCAAAGCGCAGGGTGAACAAGGTATAGGTAAAGACCGCGGCGATGAACAGCAAGCAGATCTGTGGGACCAGCGTCTGCCAGTCCGGCATGGCTTGTGCGGACATCACCGACGGGTAGAGTATCCTGGCCATGGAAACAAGCAGGTAGGGAAACAGGAGGATAAAGGCATATCCGATGCCGGCGGCCATAATGGTGAATAGCATCCAGGCACGCGGATAACGATTGGACAAGTGAACAATACCGCGGCACAGCGAGCCGTAGAGGCCGAATCCGCCGAGCAGCCTGTCCAGTAGCGAGAATCTAGCACGTAGCTCCATCATCAGTTCACACCTTTCATGTGGAATAACGATCGCCCCTCATTTCTGGCGAGCTACAATTTGCCTGTTCCACGTGGACAAAAATGAGAACAGCGCCGCGAATACGGTGACCGGGGCTGGCGCCATTTTGTATGTGTGACGGCCGTCAAATGCGCGGCCCCTGACAACCCTCCTATTGGCCTCCCGCGGCCATCGCCGTGGCATTATCCGGCCGTTCGGCCTGCCTGGGGTTTGGGGACACCCATGGTGTAATGTGCGGCGCCCTGGACGTGCACGATGATAAAATATCGATGTCCGCCACTTACCACGCCGCGATTAATATATAACTATTTGTATTATATTAAAATATAAGCGAGCATTAAGCAGCGCTCCGGCCCGGCCGCTATGTTGTATATACAACAATTATCATATATATTATTTCAATTACAATTATGAGGAGACGCCATGAAAGCGGCGGCTGCACCTATCCCCGATGCCGGGCGCACGCTCTGCAAGGCCTTGTTCAGCGCGAAGGAGTACCTGGGGCTCAACCAGAGTGATTTGGCCCTGGCCATTGGCCTGGACCGGTCCACCATTACGCGGCTCAAGCAGAAGGGCGCGTTGAATCCCGATAGCAAGCCGGGGGAGTTGGCGACCTACGTGATTCGCATTTTCCGCAGTCTGTTTGCGTTGATGGGGGACAATGAAACGGCCATCCGCCATTGGATGTCGACGTACAACCAACACCTGAACGGCCGGCCGGAAGAATTGATTCAACAAACCCAGGGCCTGGTGCAGGTCCTGGGTTATCTGGATGCCATGCGGGGAAAAGTCTAGTTGAGTGATATCTGGCGGGCCTGCAGGGGCGAGGAACGGATTCAACCCCTCAAGGCGGTGATGGTTCGCGTGGCGGAGTCCCAGGAACAGGTGGCCACCACCAAGCTGGTCGATACTCCCGAAGAGCAAAGTCAGCTGGAAAGTCTTCTTGAGAAGAGCAAGCCACCCATGCCGCCGGGTGCGCAGCGCTATCATTACCTGATCTGGACACCGTTTCGATACCCGCCACTGCCCCATGGTTCCCGTTTTGGAAGAAGGGCGCAGCACGGGCTTTTTTATGGTTCATTGTCGCTGGACGCCGCGCTTGCCGAATGCGCCTATTATCGGTTCGTATTCCTGTCAGGCATGACGTTACCGTTGCCGTCGGATCGTTTGACGACGGGGCATAGTTCATTCCAGGTGAAGCTGGACACGATAAACGGCATTGCCCTGGAGACGGCGCCATTCACGGCGCATAGCGCAAGAATCAGCGATCCCTCGCAATACGAGGCCTCGCAATCGCTGGGCGATAAAATGCGCGCGGCGGGCGTGGAGGCCTTCACCTATGTGTCGGCGCGGTATGAGGGTGGCATCAACGCAGGTGTCTTTGGGCTGCAGGCGATCAAAAGCCGAAAACCGGAACACATGCGGCATTGGGTATGCACCACCACGGCGGAGACCGTTTCATTTATCCGGCTGCACGGCAGGGATGAAGCGCCGTACAGCTTTCAGCGCGTACGGTTTCTGGTGAATGATGTGCTGCCGGCGCCGGCGAGCTGAAAAAACAACGGGTATCGTCAGCGATTACGCATATGATCCGCGGTGTTGCGCAACGATTGCAGCAGATGGCCGCGCAGCATTTCATCCATCTCCGTTTCCGCCAGCGCCTGTTCCATGCACAGCAGCCATGCATCTCGTTCCGCAGCGCCGATGGGAAACGGCAGGTGCCGGGCACGCAGGCGCGGATGGCCGTACTCCATCTGATACAGGGGAGGACCGCCCAGCCAGCCCGACAGGAACTTGAACAGCTTGTCGCGGGAGCCCGTCAGGTCCCCGGGATGCAGGGCCCGTATGCGCGCGGCGTCCGGCAGGGTATCCATCAAATCGTAAAAGCGGTCCACCAGCCGGCGAACCGCGTGTTCGCCGCCGAGACGTTCATAGTGTGATAACTCAACCATATTTGCTACTCGAAGCGCATCTTGTGTTTGGAAATAAAATCCGCGGTCAAACCGTTTGTAAGGGGGATGCGGGTCCCGGACGATACCACCAGCGGCGCACATTCCGGCCACAACTTACGCTATTGTTAATATATTATCATTTTGGTCATTCTCGGGCAGAGGACGCTCGCCATTGCAAAACCGCTGATTGCCGTCCTGCGCCATGCGCAGGATCCGGCGCGTATTGAATGAATGACGCCGTTTTGTTGAAATCGGACGCCGCGCCCGTGACTTTTCAATGCCGGCAATATCCCCCCCGTGAAGTTGCTGTGTTGATACCGAGCATGTAAAAAAATGTAAAAAGCCTGCCCTTATTCTCAAACTGACCTACAATTTCCTCATACAAACAGATACCCCACAATGCGGGCATCAAACATAACGGTCAGGAGGAACTATGTCTGGCATTAACCGCTGGTGGGCAAGCCGGTCGCCGCTGCTGCTGAGCGTCCTGCGCATCATTACCGCGTTTTTATTCATGGAACACGGCGCCATGAAGCTGTTCGGCTTTCCCGCCCCAATGGGGGATATCCATCTGTTCTCGCTGATGGGCCTGGCCGGCGTGCTCGAGGTATTCGGTGGGCTTTTGGTCCTGATAGGTCTTTTCACCCGGGCGGTCGCATTCATACTTTCCGGTGAAATGGCATTCGCCTATTTCATGGCGCACGCGCCGCATGGTTTCTGGCCGGTGCTCAATCACGGCGAGGCGGCTGCGTTTTACTGCTTCGCGTTTCTCTATCTATCCGCCGTGGGCGGCGGTCCGTTGAGTGTGGATCGCGCCATCGGCCGCTGAGACACGACCGCTGCGGCGAGTACATGTGGAAATTCCGAATCGCAGCGATTTTTCTTTCGACATCAGCGAATTTCGCTCTTTGCGGCCGCACGTCTGCAAAGCCGTGAGGTTGAATATCTGACTCACGATGGTATCCTCCCTGCTGTGTGCAGACAGGCCCCGGGAGAATGATAGTACGTTGTTTGTTGACCGCCCTCTTCCTGGGCTGGACAGTTACCGCGCATGCCATAGTGAATATCGAATCCCTGCGGGTGGGCGAGCCAACCAAAGGGTATTCCGGCGCGCTGGATATCTCCATCGACGGCCAATCGGGCAACACTGATAAATTCGGCGCCAACACCGGCGCGCGCCTGCAGTGGCACGGCGGTGCCGTGACAAACTTCGCGATTCTGCGCTATGCCTATGCCAAAACCTCCCACGTGGAGGACACCAATAAGCTGTTTTTTCACGCCCGCCATATCCACCGGCTCACTGCAAAAACCGCTTACGAAGGCTTTATACAGGCCGAACGCAACAAATTCACCCGCCTGTCGTTCCGCGGCCTGATCGGCGGCGGCGTGCGCTTCACGCTGTTCAAAAAGACCGGTGTCAGGTCACTGCACCTGGGCCTGGGTGGCTTCTATACCCGTGAAACCCTGGAGCGCGCGGCCGGCGTCACCGATAACGGCAGCCAGAATTACTGGCGCATCAACACCTACGTCAATTATCTGCATCATCTCAACGATCAGGTCAGCATACTCACCACCACCTATTGGCAGCCCGCCACGGGGGATTTGGGTGATTACCGCCTGTTGGAGGAAGCCACCCTCAGTGTGAAGATGAACGATACCCTGTCACTCAACGTATCCCTGGACCTGGCCCACGACAGCAGGCCGCCGCAGCAAGTGAAACAGACCGACACGATATACAGCACCGGCATCGATTACCGCTTTTAGGCCGCGTGTGACCAATCCGCCAGAGCGGGCGCGGCCCAGCCGTGTTTAATTAATGTAGTGCGATACGCCTTGATAGGGCGTGACAGGTGATCATCGACGGGACACGGCCAATGGATCACAGGGACGGCGACGCGCCTTGTCCCGTCCCTGTTTTATCCAAGCCGGCCTGTTTGTCGCGGCGGGTCACTGTCCTTTAACCCGTACGGATCCGCACACCAGTTGCGCATCACGCCTGCGTGCTGAGGACGTTTCCATTCGGGGTCGCGTTATTGAGATTGCTGGAAAATGCCTGCAGGAAGTCCGTCAGGTTAGGGGTACCGGTGCCGCCGCCGTTGTTGTTCAGGACACCGACCAGATTCTGGAAGCTCTGCTGCAGGGACGACAGGGTTGGATCCTTCGCGCCTGACGTGGATGACGAGGAGTTTGTGTTTGACGCGGTGAGCTGCTGAATCAGGCTCTGCAGATCGGCGGCGATGTTGCCATGGTGTCTGCCATGTGCGCCGATACCTGATGCGCTGCCGTCATTGTCTCCATCACTGTCCCCGCCGCCTTTGGTCCCCGAGGCGTTTCCGCCCTGGGCGTGCAGTGCGGCCATCAGGCTCTGAATAAAGGTGGCCAGCGCCTGCGCCGGGTCCTGGGACGACAATGACGACGACGACGATGAATCCGAATTCGTCGAAGCACTGGAACCGCTGCTCGCCCCAATATCCGACAACGCCTGTATTATCGAGGTGAGAAATCCACTGCCGTTGGTTTGAGAGACGCCGCCGCTTTCGAGGGCGGCCGGTTTTGCCGCGGGATTGGCGTTGTTCTGCTGGTTGATCTGGGAAAGCCAGGAATTGTCCGTTGATATGCTGTTAACCGTCATATACTTCTCCTTTATGATGGTCAGAGGTAAGTCGCTGCTGCGTGTTGTTCGCGGGCGGTGGTTATCGAGGTAGGATCATGAAACGGTGATAAACGCTCCCGCCATTCGCGTATGCACGCATATGCAAAACATCGTCCCGACACGGCAATACTTGTTGGCCGCCTGTGTAAATCTGTGTAAATAGTAATGAGCGGTGCAGCTATTGCGCGGATATATGCTTGAATTCCGTTTGCACATCGATCAGCACTGCTTATTTGCCCGTCCGCTGCGTGTTGCTTACCCGTCGGGAGAGGATGGCTACATGGGACGGCGGCAATACCTTGCAGTGTGTGTGCAACAACCGGCACCCAGCGCGCGGTCTTATTGCCGCATATCCATAAGCAATTGCTTTCACTTAAATGATGATGGCGGTATTCTGATATCAATCATGACGCAAAGCGTCTTGTCCCCGCGAGGAATACACCATGCTTCAACTACGCCCGAACTGTGAGTGCTGCAACAAGGATCTCCCCCCGGCGTCCAGCGAGGCGCGTATCTGCTCATTTGAATGCACGTTCTGCGCGTCGTGTGCCGATGCCGTTCTGCAGGGCATATGCCCGAATTGCGGCGGTGAGCTGGTGCACCGGCCGCGCCGCCCCGCCGCGGCGCTGGACAGGTATCCCGCCTCTACCGAGCGCATCACACGCCCCGGCGGATGCGGCGTCACTGCCTGACCGGTTGCATGGCCGGACCACCCGGTGACGGGCGTACTTTGGATTTAAAACCTCTGTCACAAGCCATGGCGCGCCGGCGTCATCGCCATGTCATTTTCACGTCACATTCACACTCAACAATGCGTGGCACATTCGCCTTCGATGACGAGGATCTGCCGGGTTTCGTGCCGCAGTGCATCCAAGCCGATCGCGACGGCGAGTATTGCGCCCACGGCCACGACCTGCCGTCGGGCAGGCTGTTGACAGCGAAGGGGTGCGAGCCCGGTACTCTGGGCATTCAAAGGTGGGGACGGTGACAGGGGTGTCGCCGTCCTCATCCTTTTTATATGGCCGGCGTGTGGATTTGCCCCCGTATTGGGCCGCGACGCGGCGCGCCTCGGGGGATATCCATATAAAAGTTAGGATTTCACTTCATAAGCATACGGGAGTATAGATACCGTACGGGTCTGTTTGTCCCGCAACAAGGAGGATAGATCATGCAGGCATACACATCGGTATTGCTGGCAGCGAGCGTCTCCGCGGCGGCGGGACTGTTCGGCGTCACCAGCCAGGCCTTCGCGGATACGATGAACTCCGATACGTCCGTGGAAGAGCGGCTGGTGGACACGTTAACCGCGCTGGCCCACGGCCCCTACCCGGGATACCGTGCCAACCACGCCAAGGGCATCATGGCCACGGGCACCTTCAAGCCCGACGCCGGTGCAGCGCACCTGAGCAAGGCGGCGCACCTGCACGGTGCCGACAGCAAGGTGCTGGTACGGTTCTCAGACGGCAGCGGCGTGCCGACCATCCCTGACGCCGCGCCCAACAATGTCCATGGCATGGCCATTCGCTTTTATCTGCCGGACGGCTCGTTCACCGATATCGTCGCCCTGTCGGTGAATGCGTTTCCCGCGTCAACGCCGGAGGGTTTTCTGGCCTTTCTCAAGGCGGCCGGCGCCAGCGGCCCCGATGCACCGAAACCCACGCCCATGGACAAGCTGTTGAAGACCCACCCCGCGGCGTTGAAGTTCGTCACCACGCCCATGCCGGCCCCGGTGAGTTTCGCCACCCAGGCGTTTTACGGCCTGGACGCGTTTCGCTTCACCAACGCCAAAGGAGAGTCCCGCTACGGCCGCTACCGCATCATGCCCATGGCGGGCGAACACACGTACCCCGACGCACAGGCGGCAAAGCTGGCGCCGGATTACCTGATGCGCGACCTGCCCGCGCGCCTTGAGAAGGAGCCGATCCGGTACCGTATTTCGGTGCAGGTGGCCGAGAAAGGCGATGACGTCAACGACATCACCGCCATATGGCCCGACAACCGGCCGCAGGTGGCGCTGGGTATCCTGACGCTGAAAGCCGCGCTACCCGACAGCAAGGAAGAGGAAAAGACGCTGATGTTCAGTCCCATGAATATCACGGACGGGATTGAAGGATCGGATGACCCGATCCTGGCCGCGCGCCCGATTGCTTACGCCATCAGCTTCGGCCGCCGCAACGGGCAGTAACTGGGCCGCCGCCGCGCTTGTTTGCCGGGCCGTGAGCGCGTGAGCGATCACTGCAACAAACCCCGGCCAGCGCGGGGCAGGTGAATTTTCGTCAGTCTTCGAAATCGTCTTCCATGTAGGCGCGCACCTGCCGGCGCTGCGCCTCGGTGAGGTATTTCTTCTGGCATTCCTCCAGCAGCGCCGGCGTGCGCACGATCTCGCCCACGCGGTACAGCCATGCCTGCAGGGTCTTGTCGCGGTAGGAGTAGTCGGCGAAGGTGAAGCCCAGCCATCCGTAGCCGTCCCGGGCGGCGAACTCCTCCGGCGCCATGTCCACGGGAAAGACCTCTTTGGCGCGCTGCTCCATCTGTTCCGATGCCAGGGGAAGTGCGTCATCTGGTGTGCTCATTACGGCTCTCCTGTTCGGGAACGGGCGCGTCCGGCCTCGATACCGCACATCGATTGTACACCCACGCCTGCGCGGTTTGCCTGCCGGATGCTCAGGGGCGGAAGCTGCGTACGCGGTGCCTGAGGCGGTGGACGCCGTTTCTCGACGGGTGAGTGCCGTAACGCAGGTCCATGTACAAGCGGCTGATGACGTTCACGTCTTCCGCCCACTCCGGGTGGCTGGCGGCGATGCGGGCGGCGAAGGCGGCCGGCCCCTCGTTGGGCGCGCGGCGTACGCCGCGGCGGGCGAGCTTGGCGCAGAATCTCTGATAGGCGCGCACCAGCCGGTCCTTGCTGCGGCTACTTTTGTGGAACAGCCACACGGCCATGATAAAGAAGGTGACGCACACGGCAACGAACAGACCCAGCGCAATCTGTTTCCAGGACTGCAGCTCAAGGCCCAGGTGCGACAGCAGCTGTATCTGTTTGTGTTGGCTGTAACCCAGGACCCACTGATCCCAGTTGAAATTCACGGCGTCCCAGCCAAACCCCATGCTCTTCCACAGACGCTGCAGGAATTGCGGCGCCGCGCCGCCGAACAGCACCGGTTCGCCGTCGGGCTGGGGGATGGGATCGAAGCCCAGTTCGATGCGCTCCGGCGCCACCGCGGCGGTGGGGTCGATGCGCACCCAGCCTTCACCACGCAGCCACACCTCCGCCCAGGCGTGGGCGTCGCTCTGGCGTACGATGAGGTAATGTCCCAGTGGATTGATCTCGCCGCCCTGGTAGCCGGTGACGACCCGCGCCGGGATGCCCGCGGCGCGCATGAGCCAGGTGAAGCTGGCGGCGTAGTGTTCGCAGAAGCCGCGCCGGGTATTGAACAGAAAGTCATCCATGCGGTCACCGTGCAGCGTCGGCGGCGACATGGTGTAGACAAAGGGTTGATCATGAAAATAGCGCAGCGCCGTGTGCACGATCCTGGCGTCGTTGTGCAGCCGGTCGCGCCAGCGCCGCGCCAGTGCGCGGGTACGCGGGTTGCCGGCGGGCAGCTGCAGGGCGCGGCGGCGCTCGCCGGGGGCGAGCGCGCCGGTGGTGTAGTTCACATAGGAGATCACCGGGTAGTGGATGCGCTCGGTGACCCGCTTGTTGGCGAGCAGCTGAAAGTCGGGCGTGATGCGCCCGATGCGCGGCGCGCCGGCCGGCAGGTCCAGGGCGAACAGCCAGCGCTGGTCGTGGGGCTCGAGGGTGACGTCGTAGGTAACGGGATCGCCCGTGGGCGTGAAATTCAGGCCCTCTCCCCGCAGGCTGTCATCGATATCGGGCGCGTTGCCGCGGGTCCAGCGGGTGCCGTCGGTATACCACAGCACCGGGCCGCGCCAGTAGAGGTGATTCGCCTTGGGCATGCCGCTGGTGAATGACACGCGAAACGCCACCGCGTCGGATCGGCTCAGATTGCTGATCTCCCCCGGGGACATGTCCGGACTCAGGCCCGTGGAGCCGTGGCCGCCGCCGGGTACGCTCCAGATGGCCCCGCCGAAGCGCGGGAACAGGAAAAACATCACGATGAGCAGCGGCAGGGCCTGCATACCCACCACCGCCGCGAAGCGCAGGTGCGCGCCGAAGGAGCGTTGCGCCGTTTCGTAATTGAGTTTATTCAGTACCGCGGTCACCACCAGGATGCCCAGCGCCATGTAGGCGGCGGCGTACAGGCTCTGGGAATAAAGAAAGTGGGTGAGGAGAATAAAATAATTCAGCACGGTGATGACATAGGCGTCGCGCAGTGTGTTCAGCTCCAACAGCTTGAGACTGACCATGAGCATCAACAACGAAACGCCGGCGTCGCGCCCCAGCACGGTGCCGTTCTGAATCAGCACCCCGGCCAGGCCCAGCGTGGCCAGCGCCAGGCGCAGCGTTGGCGTGGGTGACGGCCAGTGCTGGGCGGCGGTCATCATGCGCCACGTGCCACACAGCACAAACACGGCGGTGATCCATACCGGCAGGTACAGGGCCAGGGGCGCCGCCACCACCAGTGTCGCCCACAGCAGGGCGGTGATGTCATGGTCGGGAATGGGCTGTTTTGAACGCGCCAGCTTAAACATGGCCGCCACCGAACAGTGCCAGGGCTTGCAGACACTGGTGGCGGTGCCGGGGGCCGGTGTCGGGTGAAAATACCTGATTGGGCAGCCGCAGGCCGTAGCTCACGCCGTCGCGTTCGGCGTCCAATACCCAGCGGCAGAGCACGGACAGGCGCGTCTCGGTATCGAGGCCGTTCAGCGCATCCCATTCCAGCCACAGGGTATCCGCCTCGGCGTCACCGAACTGTTTTGTCATCATGGCCTGACCGCGGGCGATGGCCTTCCAGTGCACGTGGCGCAGGGAATCGCCGCTGGCGTAGGTGCGCAGGCCGATGAAGTCATCCGTCCCGCGCGTCGGCGTGGCGGTCGGACCGTGCTCCGTGCCGTTTCCGGCCGGCGCCGCGTTGTGCGCCATCGGGCGCGGATAGACCACGCACTGCATCTCCAGCTGCAGGTAGGACCAGGCGCGGAACAGGCCCAGTGGATAACTGCTGGACACGGTAATGGTGTCCAGCTTCAACAGGCCGCGTCGCGCCGTGGGCAGGGTGAGCTGCACCGATTGACTGCCGTTGGCGGCGATGTCGGCCACCGTGGGCGGCTGCCCGGCGGTCTCCAGGTACATGCAGTAGCGCGGTTTGGACAGCTGATTTTCAACAATGATGCCGAAGCGCGCCGGCTCGCCGCAGAACACCGCCGGTACCCGTCCCGGCCGCAGGGTCAGGTGGGCGATATTGCGGTAGGTGTGCAGTACCGTGACCATGCCCAGGCTGGCCAGGGTGAAGGCAAGCACGAAGCCCATGTTGTTGTTGTAGTTGGCGGAGGTGAACGTCATCACGCCCACCATGGTGCCGTACAGCATGCCCTGAGTCGTGGGGAGAATGAAGATGCGCCGCTGGTGCAGGGTGATGGGCCGCGTACTGCGGCCGGCGCGGCGCCGCTCGATGCCGAGCAGCCCCGGCAGTCTGCTCGCCCACCCAATTACGCTGAGTTTCATGCACCGACTCCCGATTCCTGACCTGAGACCCCGTCGTGGCAAAGACGGCGGGTTTTAAGGAATGGCCACGGTAACCATATGACTGACGATTTCGTCATGGGCGTGTTCGCTGAATTCCGGCGCGGCCTTGAGGCGGTGATTGACCACACTGGGCAGCACGGTCTGGACATCCTCCGGCAGTACGTGGTCGCGCCCATGCATGAACGCCCATGCCTGGGCACAGCGGCGCACCGCCAGCCCGGCGCGGGGCGACAGGCCGGTCCTGTAATACGGCGCCTCGCGGCTGAAGCCGAGCAGGGCCTGCAGATAATCCAGTAAGGCGTCCGAGACATGGACGGCGATCACCGCTTCCTGGATGGCCATGAGCCGCTCCGGCGACAGGCTCGGCGTCATATGGGCCAATTGGTCGCGGCTGTCGCGTCCCTTCAGCAGGGTACGCTCCGCCTGCTGGTCCGGGTAGCCCATTTCCAGGCGCATCATGAAGCGGTCCAGCTGGGACTCCGGCAGTGGGAACGTGCCCACCTGTTCCGTGGGATTCTGGGTGGCGATGACGAAAAATGGTTCGGGCAGCGGGTGCGTGGTGCCTTCGATGGTGACCTGGTGCTCCTCCATGGCCTCGAGCAGAGCGCTCTGGGTCTTGGGCGTGCTGCGGTTGACCTCGTCGGCGAGGATCACCTGGGCGAACACCGGGCCGGGCACGAAACGGAATTCGGACAGGTTGCGATCGAACACCGATACCCCGAGAATGTCCGCCGGCAGCAGATCGCTGGTAAATTGGATACGCTGAAAGTGCAGGCCCAGGGCATGGGCCAGGGCATGGGCCAGGGTGGTCTTGCCCACGCCGGGCAGGTCTTCGATGAGCAGATGCCCGCGGGCGATGAGGCATGTCAGCGCCAGCCTGAGGGTGTGTTCTTTGCCGAGGATGACCTGACCGATGTCGGATACTACTTTGTCGAGTGCCTCTTTCATGTGCGCCGTCTGTGGCTAAGGGATTGTATGTGTTATGATATTTCGATTGACAGCAAGGGCTGTCCGGCGCCTTGCCGTCACTAGCTGTTTAACGGCCCGGCAGCGGCAAACTTTACGTGACGGCGCGCTTGTCGCGCCCGCGGGCGGGACCGGTAATATCCCGCCGCGACAGCGCGGATCCCTGTTTAACTTTCATCCGCATCACCGGTGTCTCCCATGTCTGAGCATGCTTCTTATGATGTGATCGTTGTCGGCGGCGGCCACGCCGGCACCGAGGCGGCACTGGCGGCGGCGCGCAGCGGCGCGCGTACCCTGCTGCTCACCCACAACATCGAGACCCTGGGCCAGATGAGCTGCAACCCGGCCATCGGCGGTATCGGCAAAGGCCACCTGGTCAAGGAGGTCGACGCGCTGGGTGGCGCGATGGCGCGCGCCGCCGACCACGCGGGTATTCACTTTCGCATCCTCAATGCCAGCAAGGGACCGGCGGTGCGCGCCACCCGCGCCCAGGCCGATCGCGCGCTGTATAAGCAGTGGGTACGATCGGCCCTGGAACACCAGCCGGGGCTGACACTGTTTCAGCAGGGCGTCGATGACCTTATCGTTGAAGGCGATCGCGTCACCGGTGTGGTGACCCAGATGGGCCTGCGCTTCCGCGCTCCCGCGGTGGTGCTCACCGTGGGCACGTTTCTCGGCGGGCGCATTCACATCGGCGAGTCAAACTACCAGGGCGGGCGCGCCGGCGACCCGCCGGCCAACGCCCTGGCCCAGCGCCTGCGCGAACGCCCGTTCCGCGTCGCGCGGCTCAAGACCGGCACCCCGCCGCGCATCGACGGGCGCACCATCGACTACGCGCGGCTCGCGGTTCAGCACGGCGACGACCCGCTGCCGGTGTTCTCGTTCATCGGTGACGCGAGTCAGCACCCGCGCCAGGTGCCGTGCCACATCACCCATACCAACGCGCTTACCCACGACATCATCCGCGAGGGATTTTCCCGCTCGCCCATGTACACGGGCGTGATAGAAGGCATTGGCCCGCGCTACTGCCCGTCGGTGGAGGACAAGGTGGTGCGCTTTGCGGAAAAGGACGCCCACCAGATCTTCATCGAGCCCGAGGGGTTGACCACCACCGAGGTGTATCCCAACGGCATCTCCACCAGCCTCCCGTTCGATATCCAGCAGCGCATGGTGCATTCCATCCGCGGCTTTGAATCGGCCCATATCACCCGCCCCGGCTACGCCATCGAATACGACTTCTTCGATCCGCGCGACCTGACCCCGTGGCTGGAGACCAGACACATCGCCGGGCTGTTCTTCGCCGGCCAGATCAACGGCACCACCGGCTACGAGGAGGCCGCCGCCCAGGGCCTGGTGGCGGGCATCAACGCCGCCCTGCGGGTGAAAGGCGTCGATCCCTGGTATCCGCGCCGCGATGAGGCATACATAGGCGTACTCATCGACGACCTGGTGACGCGCGGCACCCAGGAACCGTACCGCATGTTTACCAGCCGCGCCGAGTACCGCCTGCTGCTGCGCGAGGACAACGCCGACCTGCGCCTCACCCCCGCGGGCCGTCGCCTGGGTCTGGTGGGTGACGCCCAGTGGCGCGCGTTCGAGGCCAAGCGCGACGCCATTGCCGCGGAGCAGGCACGCCTGCACGCCGCCTGGCTGCGGCCCGGGACCGCAGCGGCGCAACAGGCGCGTACTCTATTAGATATAGACATCGGCCGTGAGCAGCGCCTGTCGGAACTGCTGCGCCGTCCCGAAGTGAGTTACCGCGCGCTGGTGTCCATGGACACGCTGGGGCCCGGGGTCGAGGATGCCAAGGTGGCGGAGCAGGTGGAGATACAGGCCAAGTACGCGGGCTATATCGAACGTCAGCAGGAGGAGATCGACCGCCATCGCCGCAGCGAGGAGGTGGTGCTGCCCGATGACTTCGATTATGACAACATCACCGGCCTGTCCAGTGAGATGCGCCAGAAATTCAATCACACCCGGCCGCGCACCCTGGGCCAGGCGGCGCGCATCCCCGGCGCCACGCCGGCCGCCATTTCCCTGTTGATGGTCTATCTCAAAAAGCACAAGGGCGACGGCCGGCGCTCCGCGTAGCGGAGGCGCCTGCCCGCGCAATCATGCCGCTGCGGCGGTGGCGTGCTTGCGGCCCATGTTTTGATCTTTCCCGTCATTATAGATGCCACGATGCGCCACGAAAGATCGAAAATCTGTTCTTTAAGCGCCTGATCCCCTCGGTGTGTGTTTGCACCCTGCGGTCCATGCCGGGGTTATGGTAAATTAACGCTGATCGCGTATGGCGCGATTGGCGTGCAAACCCGCGCATCATGGCCGACTGCAAGCGATGCAGTCATCAACAGTGTGAAACAGTAAATTCACCCGCCGAGCTGCTGCAATGGACTGTGCAATTCCATCGTTGAGGCCGCGCAGGCCGCCTTGCGCCGGCGGGCACCCGTCGTCACTATGAGCACGGAGCAGGCGGCGGAGCTGTATGCCACACTGGACCGCGGGCTGGCGCAGCTGGGCATCGATGTCGCGCCACCCCAGCGTCGCCAATTGATTGATTTTATAATCCTGCTGGAAAAATGGAACCGCGTGTTCAACCTCACGGCGGTCAAGGACCCCATCCAGATGGTGATCCGACACATCCTCGACAGCCTCGCCGTGCTGCCGTACATTAGAGGCACGCGAGTGTTGGACGTGGGCAGCGGCGCGGGGCTGCCGGGGATTCCCCTGGCCATCGTAAAACCGGAATGGAGATACACGCTGCTGGACAAGCAACGTAAAAAGACGCGCTTCATGCTGCAGGCGGCCGCCGACCTGGGACTCTCCCAGGTGGAGGTCGTTTACGGCGCGGTGGAGACCTTCGCGCCCACCGAGCTGTTCGATACCGTGGTCGCCCGGGCGTTCGCCTCCCTGTACCATATGGTCGACAGCTGCGGCCGGCTGTGTGCCCCCCACGGGCGCCTGTTGGCCATGAAGGGCAAGCCGGCGCCTGAAGAGCTGAGCGCCCTGCCCCCCGGCTACCGCTGTGTCGAGGACGTGCAGCTGCGCGTCCCGGGACTGAACGCCGCGCGCTCCCTGGTGGTCGTGGCCCCCGTCGCTTCGTGACGGCAACATCGAGGACACCATGGCACGAGTCATCGCACTGACGAATCAGAAAGGCGGCGTGGGCAAGACCACCACCAGCATCAACCTGGCCGCGTCACTGGCGGCCACCAAGCGCCGCGTGCTGCTCATCGACCTGGATCCCCAGGGCAACGCCACCATGGGCAGCGGCGTGGACAAGAGCGCCGTGCAGGCCTCGGCCTATGACGTGTTCGCCGGCGAGCAGACCCTGGCCGGGGCGCTGATTCCCGAGACCGCCGCCGGTTATGCGCTGCTGGCCGCCAACGCCGACCTCACCGCCGCCGAGGTGGAGCTGATGTCCATGGAGCGGCGCGAATACCGCCTGCGCGATGCGCTGCAGACCGTGCAGGACCAGTACGACTACATTCTCATGGACTGCCCGCCGTCACTGAACATCCTCACCGTCAACGCCCTGGTGGCCGCCCACGGGGTGATCATCCCCATGCAGTGCGAGTACTACGCCCTGGAAGGCCTCACCGCCCTGCTGCAGACGGTGGAGCGCATCCGCGAGGCCCTCAACCCGGCGCTTGAAGTGGAGGGACTGCTGCGCACCATGTTCGACCCGCGCAACAACCTGGCCAACGACGTGTCGGAACAACTCATGGCGCACTTCGGCGACAAGGTCTACCGCAGCGTGATCCCGCGCAACGTGCGCCTGGCCGAGGCCCCCAGCCACGGCCTGCCGGCATTGCTGTATGATAAGCAGTCCCGCGGCGCCCTGGCCTACCTCGCCCTGGCCGGCGAGATCCTGAGAAAAGAGAATAAACAGCGCGCGTCGTTTTATCCGCAACCCCCGGCCGCGGCCGGCAACATCATCAACGTAGACATACACAATGGCAGTTAAACGACGCGGTCTGGGCCGCGGCCTCGATGCCCTGCTGGGCGGCGGCGCGCCACCGGCGCAAGACACCCCGGCCCCGGTACAGACACCGGCCGCGCCGGCCCCCGAGACACACACCGCAGCGGCTCCGGTGGGACCGGAAGGGGTGCTGCGGCGCCTGCCCATCGATGTCATCCGCCGCGGCAAGTATCAGCCGCGCACCGAGTTCGAGCCCCAGGCCCTGCAGGAACTGGCCGACTCCATTCGCGCCCAGGGGGTGGTCCAGCCGGTGGTGGTGCGCCCCGACGCCGACGGCGGGACCTTCGAGCTCATCGCCGGCGAACGCCGCTGGCGCGCCGCGCAGCTGGCCGGGCTGTACGAGATCCCGGCCATCGTGCGCCACGCCAGCGATCAAGCCACCATCGCCATGGCGCTGATCGAGAACATCCAGCGTCAGAACCTCAACCCCTTGGACGAGGCCGCGGCCCTGCAGCGGCTCATGAGCGAATTCGACATGACCCACCAGGGCGTGGCGGAGGCAGTGGGCCGCTCGCGCACCGCGGTCACCAACATGCTGCGCCTGCTGGGGCTCAATGACGACGTCAAGGCCCTGCTCCACGGCGGGCAGCTGGAGATGGGCCATGCCCGCGCGCTGCTCGGCTTGAGCGGCGGCGCCCAGAGCGATGCCGCCCGCCAGGTGGCCGCCAAGGGCCTGTCCACCCGCGAGACCGAACGCCTGGTGCGGCGCCTGCAGTCACCGGCGGCCAAGGCGCCGCCGCCGCGCAAGACCGCGGACCCGGATGTGCGCCGCCTGGAACAGCGCCTGTCGGAACAGCTCGGCGCCCCGGTCACCATTCACCACACCACCAAGGGCAAGGGCACCCTGGTCATCCAATACAACAATCTCGATGAGCTGGACGGCATCCTGGCCCACATTAAGTAACCGCATCAATCTCTTACCGCATCGCCGCGGCGTCCCCGGCCGATACGCCGGCGCGCCGGTGTAACTTACTCTTGCGTCTGAAGTTTTCGCGCGCCTTATCTTGAGGCCCGGCACCCGCACCGGGTATACTCTGGTGTCTTTGAGTGATAGACGTGGGTGACTCCGCAAGGCGT
>Ga0315540_10000428_pt1 | contig 23721 bp, 23 predicted proteins | sample SalMarSW160110MG_FD_203677 | JGI IMG/M metagenome (GOLD analysis project Ga0315540, IMG submission 203677) | Salt marsh sediment microbial communities from the Plum Island Ecosystem LTER, Massachusetts, United States - Salt Marsh Sediment SW1601-10 ...
ACCGGCTGTACCAGCGGTAAAAGGTGCTGCGTGCCACATCCAGTTCGGCGCAGGTCTTCCTGATGGAGAGATTGGAGTGCTCCACCAGGTGGATGATCTCCATCTTCTCCTCGGGGGTTCTGCGGATCATTCGTTCCACGTTTCGTCCCCCAATTCCAGCAAGCTTTTTTCCCTGGCACCGCCCGCCAGGGCAGGTGTGAGCACCCGGTTCTTCAGGGACAGCTCCGCCACCAACAGCTTGCCTGCACTGGGCCGCAGGCACACGTGAGCTGGTCGAGTTCCTTCCGCAGTTCCTTGACCTCTTCGCTGGTGGCCTGACGCTGGGTGTCTCCAGCCAGGCGGTGCTTCCCGGCTTCCAGGAATTCTTTCGACCACTTGTTGTACGAATTCTGGTTGATGCCCTCCCGACGACAGAGCGCCGCCACCGTCAGGTCACCCCGCAACCCCTCGATCACGATCCGGATCTTCTCTTCGGCGCTGTACTTCTTGCGGGTGTTGCGGCGGATGTTCTTCACCGTCGCTTCTGCAGTAGACTTCTTCTCGGCCATGAGTTTCTCCTTTGTTGTGTTAACCGACTTCTGGCCGAAAAGTCTCTACTTGTTTGAGCTCCAGTTTTGTCTCACGAGTTCTGACACGCTACACAAGGTTATCGAGATCGATGAACGACCGGCAATCGAGCTGAAGCACAGGCGCATGTGTCTTCAGGTGCGCCCAGGATCAGACAGACGGAAGCGGCGCGACGTCGTTGAAACCTGGTACCGGGAGCAGATCAAGAAGGCGGTCCCGCCGTTGCTGGCCAAGTGGGAGCCGGTGATGGGCGTCAAAGTGGAGAAGTTCTACGTCCGGCGCATGAAGACCAAGTGGGGGAGCTGCAATATCACGGCGGGGACAATTCGGCTCAACACCGAGCTGGCCAAGAAGCCGCCCGAGTGCCTGGAGTATGTCGTCGTGCACGAGATGGTCCATCTCTTGGAGCGCCATCACAATGCTCGCTTCCGTGCGCTGATGGATCAGTTGCTTCCGCAATGGGAGCACTATCGAGATGAACTCAATCGGGCTCCCCTGGCGCGCGAGGATTGGCGGTACTAGCCGATTCCGTCGCGTGAAGCACCTTGACGAGTCCCTCTGTAGGGACCGGAACAGAGGGGGGAGATCTATCCCCAGCATAGCGAACGATGGCAATGGGATTTCCCCCGGGGGAAATTCGAAAGGATGCTGTGGTGCCGGTTCTTCGGCCGATAGTATGGGTGGGTTCAGCGCGTCGCTATCACCAAGCACCTCTAACATTGGCTGAACACATTCTAGATTCGCCTTAATGCTCATCTTTCTTCCTTGCCGTGATTCAGATCAGATGGCCGAAGCAAGAAAGCGTGAGTTGAGGCTTCCGCGCGAGACCTGTGCCGCTCTAGGCAACTCTGCCCTGCACGCTTGCCGACGCGGCTACTACATAGGACCGGACGGCCAGACCGTTGATTGGGGCTCTCAGATCGCGGCGGCTGTCAAAGGGAAGATCAGCATTTCCCCGGATGCTCCTCTTCCAAAAGCTCCATCAACGAAGTCTCCCGTAACCCGAGTCCAGGTCACAAATGAGACGACACTTGCGGCGGCTCGTCAGTTTGCGGATGCCGGTCTGAGGCCCTTGGCCCTGAACTTCGCTAACGGCATTGACCCGGGTGGAGGATTCCTGAGCGGAGCCCGGGCGCAAGAGGAAGTGCTCTGCAGATCGAGCGCGCTCTATGCAACGCTGGTGGGGGATGAGATGTACGAGGCGCACCGCGAGCGCCCTCGCCCTGACTCTACGGATTGGGCTATCTACTCGCCGGATGTTCCTGTGTTCCGAAGAGATGAAGGCACGGAGCTGTCTGTGCCTTGGCCGCTGAGCTTCATCACCTGTGCTGCGCCGTACGCACCGGCAATCGGCCAGCCCGATTCAGGGAACCTGTTGCGCAAGCGGATCCACAGGGTGCTGGCAATCGCTCAGGCGTATAGGCACCAGGCGCTTGTCCTTGGCGCTTGGGGTTGCGGCGCGTTCGGCAACGATCCAAGTCGAACAGCACAAGCCTTCAGGGATACCCTCGAGAACGAGTTCGCAGGTGCTTTTTCTGATATAGCCTTCGCCGTCACGGATTGGTCCCCAGAGCGGAAGACCTTGGGGCCATTTAGAGATGTGTTCTCAGCAATACTCGATCATGAATAGATGGCGATGCAAGGTGTCGTCGCCGGGTGACTAGTCTGCAAGCGTCGAGGCCGGCAACTAGGAACATCTATTGATCCGTTGTGCCAAAAGTACGGTTGTCTCGCATCTGCCAGGGGTCTAGAGTGCACTCTTCACAACGCTTGCTTTGGCGCTTGGCGGACCCGGCTCAACCGCATGTCAGAGGTCTCAGAATCCTTATCCTGGCAGAAAGAAAGGAAGGAAATTGACATTCACAGCCCTCGAACTCATCGACAAGCTCATCGACACCTGGGAGTTGTGGGAAGACAACGAAGACTACTACCTTGCGGAGCTTGCACCAGCCATCGTTCGCGGTGATACAGCGTCGACACTCAGTCCGAAAGAGAAGAAGATCGTCGCAGAGCTTCGGGAATTGCTCGCTGGGGATGAGTGGGCCGATCTCCCCCGTCTGATTGCTCGACGGCGAAAGAAGAAGCTTCAGGAGCTCGAGTCAGACAGGCTGCGCAACGAGGCTCGTCTTGAACGTCTGCGGCAAGAGGAAGAACTTAGGCGCAAACAAGAAGAAGAGCGGGCGAGAAGGGAGCAAGAACTCCGGGCGCGCAAAGACGCGCTCGTCGCGCGCATCAACTATGCTTTTGAGACGGATTTCCTGTCGTCGTCAAACGCATACCGAATTGATCATGATCGAGACCTGTTGACCCTGGCTCAGTTCTCCGAGCTTCAAGTTGGCTTTGTCCAGGATTGGTCCAAGAATGAGATCAAGATGGAGCTCGATCTTGAGCAGGCTGCAGCCGCGGCCGCCATTGAAGGCGATCTCCAGGTCATTGCCCGCGCCGGCGCGGGAAAGACCCGCACCCTGGTTGCCCGGGCGCTGTTCCTCCAAGAGCACTGCAAGATTGCCCCCTGTGACCTGCTTCTTCTTGCCTTCAACAGGGATGCGGCCCTGGAGATGCAGAATCGGTTAAAGGAATCTCTCCCCGGGGATGTTCCCCACGTGATGACATTCCATGCCCTCGCCTACGCTTTGGTACATCCCGAAGAAGATCTCATCTACGACGATCGGTCTTCGGGGAATCAGGCTCTAAGTCGTCTGGTGCAAGAAGTCATTGATGACCACCTTCGCTCTGATCAATTCCGTCCTCTCATACACGAGGTGATGCTGGACCACTTCAGGGATGATTGGGAGAAGATCGTAGAAGGAGGCTTTCACCTGCCAACCGAAGAGCTCATCGAGTACCGAAAATCGCTGCCCCGCGAATCCCTCAAAGGGGACTATGTCAAGTCTTGGGGAGAGCGGCTTATTGCTAACACCTTGTTCGAGAATGACATTGAATACAAGTACGAGCGCAACTTCCGATGGAGAGGGACAAACTACAGACCCGACTTTACAATCCTCGAGCCTGGCGGGGGAGGCATAGTCATTGAGTACTTCGGACTCAAAGGTGATCGTGATTACGATCAGATGTCAGCAGAGAAGCGCAAGTTTTGGGCGCAGAAGAAAGGGTGGACATTCCTGGAGTTCTCGCCCTCAGACCTGGCATCCCTGGGACCAGAAAGTTTCGGAAGACGACTGCTAAAGCGGCTGAGAGACGCAGGCGTCGAAGGCCACCGGCTATCAGAGGAGGAAATCTGGCAGCGTATTCGCAGGCGGGCGATCGATCACTTCACGGCGGCGATGACGACCTTTGTGGGACGCTGCCGGAAGTCCAACTTCTCCCCTGAACAGCTTCACGAACTCGTTGAACGTCACCTGCCAATCACAGACGCCGAAGGGGTGTTTCTTGAGCTCGGGGAATCTATCCATCAGGGCTACCTGAAGAGGCTCGAATCCAACCATCAAGATGACTTCGACGGTCTCCTCTGGAGGGCGGTCGAGCTGCTTGAACAGGGACGGAGCAGGTTTTCGAGGGACCAGGGGAGAGAACGGGGGGATCTCAGGTCCCTTCGCTATGTGCTGGTCGACGAGTTCCAGGACTTCTCTCAGCCCTTTGACGCAATGCTGCAGGCTATCCGCCGCTTGAATCAGAAGGCAGAATTCTTCTTCGTAGGTGATGATTGGCAGGCTATCAACGGCTTTGCCGGGTCGGATCTGAAGTTCTTCCAGGAATTCCAGGATCGCTTTAGAAACACCGCTGTTTTGAACGTCACAACGAACTACCGCTCGCCGCAGAGCGTCGTCGATGTGGGCAATGCGCTGATGTCAGGCTTGGGGGCTCCTGCTGTACCTGACATGTCGAACCCGGGCTGGCTAAGAACCCTCGTTTTGAGCGAGTTCCGACCTACGGCCGCGGAACGAGCGCATCACAATGGTGATGAGGCGACACCGGCGCTCCTGCGGCTGATCAAGCTCTTTCTGGACAAGGGACGAGACGTCGTGATCCTCTGCCGTAGGAACGGTGTTCCGTGGTATGTCTCGTACTCCGATGGCCTCCGAGAGGGACAGGATGGCCTGGAGCGCTTCGCTGAGCACCTCAGGTCATTTCTGCCTGATGAAGATAGGAAACATGTCTCAGTCTCCACGGTTCACAAGTACAAAGGACTCGAGAAGGAAGCTGTTGTCATCCCGGATGCCGATGAGGGCAGCTATCCCTTGATTCATCCTAACTGGGTCTTCCTCAGGGTGTTCGGAGACAGCCTCGCCGGCATCGTTGCCGAGGAGCGAAGACTCTTCTATGTCGCTCTTACACGGTCAAAGCACTCTCTCGCTATTGTGAGTGACTCTAGGAGTTCCCAATCCAGGTACTTGGCTGACATACAGGAGCATATGGATATTGACGATCTCAATTGGAAAACACTGCCTCCGGTTCCATCTCAGGACGGAGCAAGAGTGGAAGTGCGGGTGTCCAACGCCTATGATGTTCGTGACCAATTGAAGGAGCTTGGCTACCGCTGGAATGACCCTGGCAAGTACTGGTACCGCACAATGATGGCGGACGGTTTCGACCTTGGGACTCTCTGTCAGCAAAGATGGGCTGTTGATGGGGTTCGAATTGATGTGTATTCGGAGGCTGAGGAATTGCTAGAGAGCAAGGGAGCTCGTCGCGATGGCCCTTAGGGCTCTTTGCGAAACCCGCCTGTCGTCGTTCACATTGTGATGGCACCCAGGAAACCGCATCTGCTCAACTAGAAAGAGAACCGCATGGAATGTGTCTTCTCAGGGCTGGTCTTGATAGGCATGCTCGTCTGGTTCATCCGGGCGCTTTCAGATCGGAAGGTGGGGCGTGGTAGGCACTGGATGCCTTCGGATGCGGAAGCATTCTATGGCCGTCTGCCAGACGACCGGGGGTATCTCGATCGCATCATCACATTGGATATGGCCGAACATGGGATCTTCCTTCCGGAAGGCGAGAGAGTCTTCGACGAGTCAGATGACTATCATACCTACGAAGACTACGACTACGAAGACTACGACTACGAAGACTATGATGATCGGCGGGAAGACTACGGGTCAGAGCGCGATGATCACTGGGGCCCGGTCTGATTGGTGTTCCTGGAACGAGTCCGCCGAAGGAGTGAGGGCCCTGGGCCCTACCAGAGCTGGCACTGAGGAACACGGTTCCCCCGGGGGAACTCGCGGAATGCTCGTTCGCGAGACCTATTCCTGAACTAGCCACAAGCTGTAAGTAACAAGCAAGGTAGTCTCTTGCGGAGCGGGCCTATACTTTGCATGGAGTGCCCAAGGGAACGCACGCACTGCGGCACACGGAAGTCCCTCGACTGGAGCTTCCTCGGCGGTACAAAGCACCTATGACATTCAAGGGGGCCCCCTCTGAGTCCTGGTACAGCCAAATCAAATGGAACAAGGAACCCATGGGAGGGGCACCGCGTGTGTGCCGGATTCCTGGAGCCGGGTTTGCCGTCTGTTCGTTCGAGCAAGTCGCAAGGGGATGGCTGGCGCAATCCGTGCCGCTGTCACACCTCACCATTCTCAAAGGAGCCTTCGTCGATGAAGAAATGGGTCGTGATGTTTTCTCTCCTGCTGGCTGCCTGCGGAGCTTCTCCAACCCCTCAAGTGATTGTGGTAACCGCCACGCCGAATCCCGCGACGAGCACGCCCATGGCAACTGCGACGCCGACTGAAGTGCCGACCTTGACGCCGACAGCGACCTTTACTCCCGAGCCAACGCCGGATATGCGGGTTGTGGACAAGAACCCCCACGATCTGATTCTCTCGACCGACGAGCTCCCGCCAGATGGCCGCTTCTACCTCGTTTCGGAATCGCCTGGGAGAAATTCCGAGATGATCTCGGGCTGGGGAGCAGATGAGGGGGCGAGATACCTTGAAGAGAGCGGGAGAATCGACGGCTGGAGCAAGGACTACTTGAGAGGAACGAGGACGGTTCGTGTTCCCGACTATCTTGGTTTGAATGTCGTCATTTACTCCAAGCCGGCGCTGGGTTGGTGGGACGCAGTGAGCAATGAGCTTGGCGATTGTTCGACCTTCAAGAGATACACAGGGAAGACAGCTACTCGACTGCCTGATCTTGATTTGAAGGAGCGATCAGTCATGTGCGTAACGCCTGTCATGCAGTCGAGTGGCAAGAACATGCTCTACTACGAAATCTGGGCTGGCTATCGAAACGTGGACATCCAGGTTTGGGGCTATGGCATTGAAGGTTCGTTTGACGCAGACTGGCTTGTCAATATCGCAAGAATTCAGCTTCAGAAGATCGAAGGGTACCCGCTGTCAGAGACCGTTACCTACAGCCCTTGAACTCATGCACAGCCTTGTTGTTGGATGAGTGCTCCGGCAGGCTCGGTGAGCGAAAGATGGATCTTCTGCTTCCCTTCAAGCCTTGCGTGCAAACCACTTGCTGGACAAATTTGGGGTCATTTGGTACGCGGGGTCTGGTCTTGGAGGTTACCTTTACTTGGGTACAAACCTAGCGGCGTCAACCACAACCTGCATTTGCAACAGCAGATGGCTACAGAAGAGAATGTGAGGAAGTCGCTATGAGCACTAGAGATCTTTGGATCCCCGAGCTTCCATATTTCTGCATCTGGGAAGACAAGGTGTCGCATTCTGCGAGTGCAAGAGAACTCAAACTACTGCTACAAGATTGGCAGTTTCCATTTCAGGCCAGAGTAGTGGTGGATCCCGGCGATATCAGATATGTCGAGCCCGAGGACCGCTTCGCACGCATTGGGGTAGTCGATATTGAGTTGCCTGCCTACATTGTTGAGGTCGATGTCTCATTTTCTGGTCCATTGACTAGGGCGATGCATCGCGGAGGTGCCGCTATGGTGTTGGGCTCCGATTCCGAGGCCCGTATCGTTGAAATGATGCGAGTGATTGGTTTTGAGATCCGATCAGAGACCATTGATGGACGGGGAACACGGGAGCGAATTCCAGACGATGTCCAGATCTTCGTATGGCGCAGAGACAGTGGGAAATGCGTGAAGTGCGGCAGCACCCAGAATCTGGAGTTCGACCACATCATTCCCTTGTCCAAAGGCGGCAGCAATACGGCAAGGAACATCCAATTGCTATGTGAGAGTTGCAATAGATCGAAAGGCGCCAGCATCGGCGGGTGAGTTCCGCACGGAGGCAGAGGGAATTCCCGCGTCGGGCATGCGATGAAGGCGATAAGACGATGACACAGTACGGCGGATTTTGATACCGCCCTTTGTGTGGTTCGGCCTGGGCCGGTTGTCAACGCGGGACAGAAACGGAGTCTACGCTATCACACACATAAACATAGCCTATGGCGAATGCCTTCTTGTTCGGTCTTGGACGGCCTGTGGGAGCATCTTCACGGTTCAGGCCTACCATTTGGGGCAGTTCTAGCACTGCTAGCAAGTGAGATACAAACTTGTGGTCCCGATTGTCGATGTGCGGTGAGGATCACTTGAAGGGGCTGGCCAAATCATTGCTTGTCGTGATCGCACTTCGGCGAAGAACGCGTTTGATGGTTGAGATACAGAAGAATTGCTTTCAGTTCATACTGACGAGATGTCAAAGTCCAAAATCTCGTTGGACGAGACCGGAGCGCTTGTCGAATTCGGCGTAATTGTTGGAGTGAATGTCTTTACAAGTGGAGCCATCGAGTTTGCCTCTGATAGACCTATTTAACTCGTCGACATGGATTCGCTGATCGCGATGGCTCTGAGGCAGGAAAAGGCCAGTCAACCAATTCCGACCAGCAGTTACAATGCGCGAATTGAACTCTCAAGTGATTCGGCCGGAAGGTGTGGCCAGGGAGGGTGGATGGAAGCACTGCCGCTAGGAGGGGCAAATATCGGTGAAATGTTACGAAATGTTACGTTTTGATACCGTTCCTTTTATGGAGGGTGTAGAGAAGCAGTTGTCCACCCCGGATCTAGATCGGGGGTGTAGCCGATCCGCACGCGTACAGTATCTCTAATCCGCGCCTTTTTTCTCGGGCGATCCCCTCCGGTTCGCCCCTTTGCCAGGTTCGGTCGTCCATCGACGTGGAGCCAATTGAAGCAGAAAACCCCCGCTACCTGAGGGGGGCAGGCGGCGGGGGCTGTGGGACTAGCCCACACCTGCATTCTACCCTTGGGCATAAGCGGTCTCCAAGGGTTTCTTTTGAAGCACCGCGAAGCCGTCCTTGGCCCCCCTCGGCTGTTTGAGGGTGGCATGGAAGCGACGATTGCAGGTGTTTTGCCGGGGGGGATAGCGCGGAGTGCTGGGTCATCTGCCAGAATCGAGCCGCCAAGGGCCTGAGGGCCCCTTCGAGAGTTCCCGAACCACTCTTCCTGTGCATCGAAAAACGGTTGCCAAACCGAACTGGCCGATTCCTGTCAACCAAACTGCTTTTCCGTCAACCAAATCGGAACCTCACCCGTTGTCTTGGCACTGCGAGAGTCCCACTCGAAGTCGTTCCCGGTAGTGTCCCCGGTACCAGCTGCGGCATGTGCTATCCCGGTAGCTGCTGCGGACGGACCCTGCGGCCGACTTCGATCCCCCTGGGATGCCCTGGCTGCCGGACAAGGGGTGAGGCCCGGTCGGTGTAAGGTTTTGATGATCGATAAGCCCTCCACAAGTAATCGCGGCCAATATTTCAATCGGATCGACTGCAGTCAGGCTTGCGCCCCGTCGGGCGCCTTCAAGAAGAGCGATGTATCCACCGCTACTATGATTCTACACCCGGTTATTGCGTATAGACACAAAGTTGTCCGAAATGTCAACTGGATTCCCCCGGGGGAAACCATCCGGCGAGCGTGCAAAGCTTGGGGCAGCTCCTGATTTCAGGAGCTGCCCCTTTGTCTTGGCTAGAAGGGGAGCAGGACGTGCAGGATGTCCAGCCGTAGCAGGTGATCCCTGTCTTCTTGATGGGACGAAGCGATTCCTAGATGCACGCCCTTGCTGTATTGGGCGGCACGTCGGGTGCGGACGATCACCTCGTGCAGGGGCTGGTCCCGGCCACGGATGAACATCGCAACGGTCTGCCAGCGCAGCGTGTCGGGCAGCACCCATTGTGGCGGATCAAATGGGAGGTGCAGCTCAATCTCAGGCACCTGCAGCCAGGCACGGTACCAGAAGTCAATGTAGTCAGGCTGCCGGCTGCGGCCGACGAGCAGGGGGGCAAGCCATTGATACTCGCTGCCGACGACAGTCGGCTCCGGAGCCCTTCCGAGACTGGGCCGCTTAGGCAGGCCCGAGGACGCCCGTCGTTCGGCGCTCTGCTGCGGATCTAGCGAGGGCAGGGGATAGCCTTGGTCGTCCAACCTGGGATCTCGCGCAATGCCCCGATGGAAGCGGACGAGATTGTGGTCCATAAGAGCAAGCGGGATAACTCGATCTGCATTCTGGCTGAGCCATCCCAGAGCGATGTCCTTGTAGTCTTGCGTTGGCTCGGCCAGTTGAGGTGCGTTGTCTGTGTCAGACGGGCTTGAATTCCCCCGGGGGAAAGCCTCGGTTGGGGTTTGAGATGGCGGCTGAGGTGGAACGGCGTATCTGAGCAGGGAGACGAAGCGCTTCCCCTTCTTGGTTGGAACGAGGACACGACTGCGCCTGACCCGGTCCGGACGATTGAGCACCAGCCCGTCCTGGCGAAGGCGCTTGACGGCGCGGACAACGATGGTCGGGGACGAGAAGTCGAACGCAGCTTGTATGTCACGGAAGGTGGGCGGATAGCGGTGCTTGGAGGGAAACTCACAGATGGACTTCAGGATTTCGATGTCACGTGCGGTGGAATGCATGATGGTCCTCCTTAGGACACTGGAATGGAATCGAAAACGCCGACGGGTCATCAAGGACCGGCCGGCGGGGGCTCAGAGGCGCCCAAGCGGGCGCGGAAGAGATCGGTTATTCAGTTGTCGGAGTCATGGAGTGCAGGTGGGGCAGGGCTGTTCCAGTATGGAGGTGCTGAGTGAGGTAGGGGGCAACAGGTCGTCAAGGAGTCGGATGGGCCCTGGCCAGGGCCGGAGACGGGCTCAAAGACGAAGCGCTGGATAACAACCGTAAGCTGTTCGCTCTAGAAGTCGATCTTCCCGTCGAAGTCGCCGTCGAGCCCATCAAAGAACTGGTAGGTGCGCAGGGCGTGGTCGGGGCTGTCGGGATCGAAGAGGTCGTCTGAGGGGATGCGCGTCCGTTGGCTGGAACTGCTCATGAGGCTGATGATCAGGACAAGCCCGCCCACGAATCCCCCGATGACAACAACGGCTACGAGCGCGATCATCAGGATCCCTACGATGCTCTCAATCATGAGCGTGTCTCCCTGCTGGGGGGGTTCAGTTATGAGCGTACCCCCAGGAGCGAGAGCTAGACCTTACCGTCAGCTTCCAGATGGCCGCCGACCGGAGGGAACGCGGCTCCCTGTTGAACCGATGCAGGAATAGAAAGACCTGCCCGTACTGCGTACGACGGGCAGGTCCATGGTGAGAAAGGCGGGGGGTGGGTTCACTTTGGGCCGCAGATTTGGTACTTCAATGTGGATGCACATCTTGACAGGTTCGAACAGGAACTTGAAGTGAACAGATGTTCCCTAGGTAGGTGGACGTGTATTCCACGGGAAACTGTTGAAAATTGGCTTCTGGGACCCCTTCCAGGCCAGCATTGTCTCCGGCGCTGGCGGCCCAGAGCCGACAGAGAACAATAGTCTAGCCATACTTGGCCTCGATGTCCTCAAGAGTCGTTGGGAGCCAGAATCGTCCGCGCAGTGGCCGTTTTTGGGCCTGAGAGATCTCCCATTCCCTTGCCCTCTCGTCGTTGCACACATACTCGCAGAACTGCATGAAGTTCCATCGGGGCCAATGCACCGAGTGTGATTGTGGACGAATGCCCGCGCTATGCATGTGCTCGACCCAATCTTTAGAGACTTTGCCAGTTTGAAGGAGCCGAACGATCTTCATCCAGGCAGTCTTCTCCCTCCTCGACGAGAAGCGGCTCTTGTTCCTATCGGCGAATATTTGCATACACATGTCTTTGTATTCCCCGGTCGGCAGTAGCCTTAAATCCTTCTTTGCTGCCCTGTTCCCTTCCAACTCCTCTTCGGCTTCCATGCAGACGGCTTCTGTAACGTAATCAGAATTCGTATTGACTTGCGCCGCTGCAAGCGGCGCAATAGTGTTATCGGTCTCAAGTAATTCTGTTTTGGATAGATCAGTCTCGGATAGCGTTCCAGCGGGGAACAAGTCAGGTTCCGACTCGGAACGACAGAAGTTCCTTCTGGGAACCTGCGTAGCTTCGAGCGGGCCAGCATCAACAGCTGGTGAGGCGCCTACTGTGTCCATCTCATCGGTTGTCCCGATATCAGATGCAGCCTGACCTCCCCCGGGGGAATCAATTGCTTCTTGAGCATTGTTCTCTATGGGAGGGTGGAGTCTATACAAGTTGCTGCTGTTGAAGCGCCTACCCTTGGTCAAGACGCCTGCATGAGTTTCGAGCTGCTTGATAGCGGCTGAAATCCGTTGTCGGCTCCAGCTCTGGCCGCGGGTGTTCTTGAACCATTCCTGCATGTGCTCATATGATGGCCATGCGACGCCGCGCTCCCTGTTCGTGCGGTAGCTGAGGAACAGAAACATCACAACGGCATCTGTGCCTATCTCCGGCATCATTTCCAAGACGACTTCTGGCATTGGAGTGAAGAAGCCCCATATGTCAGTGAACTTCGTGTGTTGAACGCTATCGCACTTGGGAAGATTCGTGTGACGGGAAGAAGCCATGATCAAGTCCTCCCCTCCAGTTGGCCACAAGACTACGGCCAACCTGAGGGCCTATGGGTCGGTCGGCGAATCTAAGTCGACCGCCCTACGTTATTGTTCCAGCTTTTCCCGTTTGTTGTTGTGGGTTACAGAGAACGTCTCACTGAGTTGTTTGAGTTTGTGAAGACCTCCTTTGGCTCCCGCTAGAGAGACTGGCCATCACAATCACCTGACTCGACTCTACACCCGAGTCGTCGAATCCGCATCAAAGAAGTCGGACCAATTTTCGCTTTGCTGGTTGAGCGGTTGAATCCAGGCTGTGGCTGACTCCTGCGCCTTGTTGAGCCCTCTATGCAACCGGCAGGCTTGGGAATCAGATCAACCAATTCGGGCAGGTCCAACCGGCGGGGAACGTCCGCCCATAAACAGAGTTCACTTTGGGATGAATGGGTGTATACTGAAGCCATCAGAACATATGAGCTACATGGGCTCTGCTGAGACTTCCTGGTCGACTCAGACTCAAGTTTGGTCAACAAGCAAACGGCTTCACCAAAGAAGGACAAATCCCAGGATGCCATTGGGCATCCGATGACCAGGAGTCAACGATGGAACCACTTCTTACAGGTCCAGAAGTTGCGAGTCTGTTGAGGATCAGCAAGTCCCAGGCGTATGCCCTGATGAGGAAGGGTGTCATCCCAGCTGTCAGGCTGGGGACTTCTGTACGCGTTCGTCAGAGCGATCTTCAGAAGTTCCTAGAGAATCTGATATCCGAGGATTGGTCCCCGGAACTGGCGGGATACTGAACGAACTGGGGGATGGCATCATGGCAGAAGGAAGGCGACCGCCTTCCTTCTGCTCTTGAATCTCGAGGAACCGTCAAGAGGTAAGAGATCATGTCGAAGAGACGCAGGGCAAAGGGGGAAGGGAGCATATCCAGGCGGCCTGGAGGAAAGTGGCTGGCACAAAGATGGGTTGGGAACCAGCGCATCAGCCGGGTCTTTGGCACTCAGAAGGAGAGCAGCGACTGGCTGAGGGAGCTCGCAAACCAGGTCGATGGAGGGCTGACGCTGGCCTCTCGGAGCGTCACGCTTGGCGTGTTCCTGGATGAGTGGCTCGAGTCGATGCGTTCTAACCTGAAGGCGACGTCGTGGCAGGACTACCACTGGGTCGTCAAGTCTCAGATCAAGCCATGGCTTGGCAAAGTCAAGCTCAGGGACCTGAGGGCTCGACAAATCCAAGCCTTCTACAACACGCAGTCCAGAGAGGGAGTAAGCCAACACACCCTGCGGAAGATCCACGCCATTCTTCACAAGTCGCTCAAGCAGGCCACCCGGTGGGACATGATCTCTGCCAATCCTGCTGCATCCGTGGATCGGCCGAAGCAGAGACGTGTGGAAATGACCGCCTGGACAGAAGAGCAGGCGCGATCCTTCCTCTCCGGCGTTAAGGAATCACGGCACGTCAATCTCTACTTCCTGGCGATTGCTACGGGACTTCGCCAGGGCGAGCTGCTTGGTCTTCAGTGGAAGGATGTTGATTGGGGGGGAAGCCGGCTGCAGATCCAGCGGCAGGTTCAACGTATCAAGGGCAAGGGTCTAGTGTTCACGGAGCCGAAGAGCCGGGCAGGGCGCCGCAGTGTCGTACTGGGCCCGTCGTCGATGGCGAGGCTTAAGGCGCAGCGGATGCTGCAAGACGCGGAGAAAGCGTTTTCAGGGAAGCGGTGGGAGGAGCATGACCTGATCTTCGCATCAACAAGGGGGACGCCGCTGGACCAGAGCAACGTCGTAATGGACTTTAAGGCGCACCTCAGGCGTCTCGGTCTGCCCGAAATTCGCTTTCACGATCTCAGACACACCGCAGCGACAATCATGCTCCAGGAGGGGATCCCGTCGAAGGTGGTCCAGGAACGCCTGGGGCATTCGCAGATCAGCGTGACTCTCGACACGTACTCCCACGTGTTGCCGTCGATGCAGGAGGAGGCAGCTCTCAAGGTCGATGAGTTGCTGGAGCCGATCCCGGTTGAGTTCCGTCAAGTACAGCCTGCGGATCTGCCTTCAGTCCTACATGATGATGAGGCGTGATTTCGTACCAGAAGACTCCTCTCGAATGGCCCCGGGGCCCAGTTATTCGGGCCACGCTTCGTACTGCTGCTCAACCAGCTGAGACCGGCGCCGACGAGCAATCAGAAGCAAGGCAGCTGCGATCAATATTCCGGCTGCAAGTAATACGGCTAGGTAGGGAAGGATAGTCTGGAAAAGTGTGGTCGGTCTGAACTCAGCGGTCAGCTCCCGGGGCTTGTGGTTCATCAGTTCGGTCATCGGGATCGACCACGTAATGACCCCGGTTTCGTCATCAAGCTTTCCGTTAGTGTCGACTAGGTTTGGGACCTTCAGCGTGACCGTCCAATAGTTGCCTTGGAAGGCATTGGCGACCATGCCGGACATAATGGTGTCGAGTTCGCTATCATCTGACGAGACACCATTTTGCTGAACGTCGATGTTTTGGCGAAAGAGCAGGTTGCCGTTGTCAAGCTCCACGAGAGAGACTGACATGCCTGACTCATTTGTATCGCTCATCTGCGAAAAGAAGGCCTTCATATCCGTGATATCGGCATCAACGGCGTAGTGTTTGTAGCCGTCTTCGTTGTACTCTTTGGTGTGCACCTCGCCGACATACGGGCTATCCGAAACGAGCTCCTTTTCCATACCAAATGAAGGCTCCTCACCAGTCGCCTGGCCGGATGCCTCCGCCATGGCCATGAGGGACTCGGACACACCAAGGTCCATAGAAAAGGAGCCGGACCCATCGGACTCTATCTCAATGGCCTGGTTCACATTGATGCATCCGGTGATTCCAATTGCCAGTGCGAAGCTGAGGACAGCAGTGGCTGGTTTGATTCTCATCATTGCCCCCTTGTGAGGTTGTGTGAGATGCCGGAAGAATGGGATTCGTTCTCCCAGCGACTACATAAGATGATAGTCAATGTGCCCTCCAAAGCGCGTGATTTGAAGGGTCCATGTAAGGCGGCTCTTCGCCGGGTGGCCTAGGATGCCTATCTGGCGCTCAGGGCTGTGCTGTGGGAGTTCCCCCGGGGGAAAATGAGTTGCCGGCCAGGGGCAGCCCAGAGGCATCAGATTAGGGACACTTATCATCAGGAGCCGACGTAATCGTGAAGCCCCTTCCTTCAAAGGGATCCGAGTCCACCATGCTCGGCTCCGGATCCTGGACATAATCCCTGATCGAAGTCCGATCCATGAGTGTGCCATACACGGCGACGCATCGCCCCTGCCACTGTGTGATGTCGCGATTGACGCTGATGAGCGAGAAGTCCGGGTGCTTTCCGAAGCTGAAGTGAGCTGCCCATACATCGGAACTTGACGGGATGTCAAAGTCGTAGGTGACCACCACGATCCTTCCCAGAACGCATTCGGTCTGGCCATCATACAGGCCAGCCGACGTCCAAGGGACGCAGTCGGCATAAGTATCCAAGGTCGGCCCGATCGACGAGATCTGATTGGCGATCCCGCTTGCGCCGATCCCTGTTGTCGCTGTATCCGCCTGTGGCTTCATGATCAGGTAGGCTGCGCCCAGGATGAGGGCGATCCACACCCAGTTGCTGCGGAAGAATGAAGGCCGGCCCGAGCCCTGAGGTTGAGATCTGGGTTGGGGCGCTGGTTCTGACGTCTTAGGCTTTCTTGGCGGTGGTGGACTGGGCCGGGCTGGCGGCGGGGGTGGAGGAGGTGAAGCACTTCGAGGCGGAGGGGGGCCATGGGACGATCGGCGAGACCGGTCGTACCTTGCGCGTTCCGAGGGGTTCTTGAGCAGCTCATGCGCCCAGTTGAGATCCTGCATTCGCTGCGTGGCGTCCGCCGAAGCGTTGGTGTCTGGATGGTATTTGCGCGCCAGACGTCTGTAGGCGGCCTCTATGACCTCGATCTCAGCCTTTGGCGAGACCTGGAGGATCTCGTAGGGATCGCGCGGATCAGTCAAGTTCGACCACTACGACTACTCCAATCTTACGCGACACCTTCCCTCTCCAGGAACCATGGGTATCGGTGCGAGATGTACTTCCACCAACTTCGCATCTCCGGATGTCGGTCGACCGGGAACTGGCCGAAAAGCTGTTCAACACTGATGCTTTGGAAGCGATCGGGCTCGGTGACAAGCCTCTTCCATACTCCGGTCACGGTATCGCCGAGCTCAAGGAGGTCCGGAGAAGTAACTCTCTGAAACCCCGGATTGTGGTCAGGAGCGATGTGGAGAAGAGACACGATATCTGCGCCGAGTTCACCTGCTCTCTCCATCTCGTTTGCAAGGCACTGCTGGCGCATTAACTGATAGAAGGGCTCAAAGAATAACGAGCCGAAGCTGGGAAGCAAATCCTTGTCGACGGGAAAGTCGTCCGCCTCGAAGAGCGGCCTGTATATCTCGGTTCGATCCGTTCCGCTCTTAGAAAACTTGAGATCGACTGGGCCATAGGTCTCTGTGTATTTCCACTCGATCAGAACGAATTGCCGGGTTCCATCCTGACGCACAAACATGACGCCCGCGTCGGCGCTGGTGAAGTTGGCGCCACGTGTTCTCTTGCCGTTTCGGGAGATCTTCTCCCCGAGATAGTTCTCGGCACCAATCCACTCGTGCACGACAAACCGATTGTCGGGCTGGATCTTGATCATCTGCTGGATGGATGGAAAGAGGGGGCGGAGAAGCTCTGCAAGGGCAGAAGCGCGGTCGGCAAAGGGGTAGAGGAAGTTGACGCAGCAGACTTGGGAGTCACACAGATGATTGCTCGGGTTGCCGTTCCTTCCGTCGTGCCACTTGATCTTCATTTCGTCGAAGTACAGCCGGGCGTCGTCTCGAATCTCGTCTAACAGGTTGTATTCCGCCAAGGCTTCGGGAAGGCAGAAGGGGCGGGCCTTTCCCTTGTACTTGCCAGCCTCTCTCGCAGCTTCCGGGATGTCGGTCGCTGTCGCCTTGTATTCCACGTATCGGTCCTTCTCAAGATCAAGAAATCTGCTCAAACGACTGCTCCTCTCATTGGGCTTTGGCTACTTGACCATTGGCAACCAGGGAGTCAACGCCAATGACCACAAGTCTGGGGCGGACCACTCCGTATCTGATTCATCCCCGTACTGGAATGGGACTCCGATGACGAGATCAAGCCAATGGAAGCGCAAATCGATTTCTGAGAGGTGCTTGACCAAGTCTGCGGGCGATATCACGTTGTTCAGTTCGGACAGCACGGTCTGAGCAGGTTCTACCACTGTGAAGGCATCGACGAGTTCACCAAGCTCCAGGATCAGCGCATCGCTTGGTTTGGTTCTGGGCTCGCCTTCCTTCGGTACCTTGTTGAACTCGTTGACCTGGAAGAGCAGCCGTACAGGCTGCTTGCACCCCTTGGCCACGACCCTGGCGATATCGTCGAATTTGCTGGAAGCGAGTTCCTCAAGGAATGAATGCCAGTACCAGTTCTTTGCCATGATCCACTCTTTTTTCAGCTCGGGCATCCCGCTAATGCTTGAGTCCAGGCCTTTCTCCACGTAGTAGCCTACATACATGAGCCCATCGGAGTCATTTGGGTACCGCCAGAAGCAGAGCTTTCCAAAGCGATAGGCGGGCCATTCGGAGCTGGGGATCATCCACCATTCTGTGTACGCTGGGTCGAAGCGGTTGAAAGGTCGAAGCGTAAGCCCTTTTGCATCGAGTCTGCTTTCTTCAAGAAACCCGTTGACGGCGTGGGCGGTTCTGGCGTTGTTCGGATAGGGGAGGGATGGCAAGGGCATATGCTGGGACTCCTATTCTGGTTCCCGAGCTACGGATCTCGGAGCCGGTGCCGCAAAAGTCAGGCAATGCGGAAAAAGAACGAATCGGTCGAGAAATGGATACATCATCTCAACCACGGAGGCGTCACGCCTCGGAGTCCGAAGTCATACTCGTGTTCCATCTCGGGGGTTTTCAGTTGCATAAGTACAGATGATCCTGGTACTCGATGAGGATGACCGGAGCTCTTCCGAGCTTCTTCACCACTCCCCGTGCAACCACGCAGCTCCCTGGCTTCACGTCAGGGAAAAACCAATCGTAGGAAAGCACGTAGAACGCAGAAGAATCCTGGCTGAACGTGACAAAAAAAGCCTCCCCTGAATCGTATGCACCCCAGACAGTTCCGGTGGCGCAGACTTCCTGTCCCACGTTGGAGAGAGAGACGCTGTTCCAGCTCAGGCAGCCGCTTGGTGCGCCCGAGGCGATGTTGGGTGGCGAATTCTCGCCTCCGCTGGAGAGTCCGCTGTAGTCGACGCTTGCTGTATGGGTGGGGATCCGCCTTGGGGTAGGGGAGGAGAACACAACACTGCCGTTGTTAGAGGCGAAGCCGCCAGAATTGCTGAGAGCCGGTGAGGACTGGAGCAATGGTGCCAAATCGCCGATACCGACAAGAAAGATGAAGCCGCCGACCAGCACCAAGCCATCCAAGGTGAAGAGAGCGCCAAGGGAAAGGGACCGAAAATCACGCGCCAAGGATTTGCCTGACCAATAGATCACCAACCAGCTCAGAAACGGTATGAGAGAGATAATCAGGGTTCCTAAGAATGAAAGAAAGGTCACTGCGCCCGTGCGTCCTTTGGTCCCGAGTGCGGCGAGGACGATTCTAGAGCCTATGACCCAGGTGATGATTGCATTGGTGAACGTTTCTTCAGAAGACGCCGTGATTGCGCCCAGGACCAGGGCCCCGATATAGATGATCTCGAACATCAGGAGAATGAACCCGAAAGCCGCCCATTTGGAGGGTTCATTTCGGGATGGAGCCCTTCCAGAGAGTGCTTTGACTTGTTCGACATCGAGATCACGGCCACAGTACCGGCAGACGATGGCATCTGCCTTGATGGTCTCTGCACAGTATGGACATTTCTTTTCGTTGGGCACCTTGCCCCCTTGTTTGTCGCGCTACTCTAACCGATTATCGTGTCTCGTTGCGGATTCCGCTATGGTCGAATACTCCCTGTTGGTGAGGCGACACGAATTGCCAGACAGATTTCAACAGGCGGCACGTGGTGCCTCATGGTTCGCAATGTGGACGCTTGGATGATGGAACTCCCCGAAATCAAGCAGGCTTTGTGTTGTCCTCCGAGTAGAGTTGGTCAATGAGATCTCGGCAAGTGAGGAGCGTTACGAAGGGGTTGCCCCATTGAGAGTTTGTGCCATGGGCAAGTTCGTTCCGCAAGTCGGGGATGTACTTGAATAGCATCTCGGCAAACTCACCTGGATCAACCTGTGGGGCCCAGTGCAGTGCGACTTCATCTCCCGGGACGGGCCTTCGCCTTTCAAGTGCTGCTCTCTGATTCCTGTCAATGGTCTTGAACTCTGTGAGTTTGGATACATCGATCCAACACCATTCCATCGCCTTCTTCAGCAGGTAGCTCAACCCCGGGGTGTCATCAGGGTCGATTAGGCCGGCCTGGGTGCACCTAAGCCTGAGTGCTAGCTCGAGACCGGCATAAGCATACAACATTGAGACTGAACGAAATCGCCAGACAAACCACGAGTAGAGCAGGAGGTTCCTGGCAGTATCGAAGTGGAGACGCACTTCTTCAGGAACTCCGCCGGACAGGGCTAGACCGGAGACGTCTGAGTAGTGATCCTCTATTGTTCTTGCCCGAATGTTCTCTGCTCCAGAGTCTATGCGGACCCAAGCTTGATTGGCTAGGTCAGGTCCGTAAACCTCTTCGAGGCTCTTGAATATTGACCGATCCACGTCTTCCTCGCTTTCGTCAGGTTTCACACCCGAATCTTTCTGGGTATTTCTACACTATTATCTGGATTTCTTGGGTCAACTCGCTTGACATTTTCACTAAGTAATGTATATTCACAGACGAGGTGAAAATGGCTGAAATAGTGAAAATCGAAGGGGATCTTGAGACTGATGCGATCAGAGTGCTCCGAGGTATCCCTGGAATCACAGTGAAAAGAATGCCCGTGAAAAGTGAAACCAGGGCCGATGCCGTCATCGAATTCTCTGGTACACGGAGGGGAGTCGCGCTAGAGTTCAAACAACGGTTGAACTCGGCAAATGCTTGGCAAGTGGTTCATCAGGCAGGGGAACATCCTGAGATGCCAATCATTCTCGTCGCAGAAGAGTCGACGGGAGATGCAAGAGCCATACTGAGAAGTCATGGGGTGGCCTTGTTAGACGGATTAGGCAATGCTCATGTCGAGATGCCGGGAATCCTCTTGCACTTGGAAGGATCTGCCCGGGGCACGCGGCAGAGCAAAGCACGGCCACCCAAACTCGCAGGAAAGGCCGGGGTAATCACTCAGGCACTCCTGCTTTCGCCGGACAGGCAGTGGCATATCACGGAACTAGCGGACGAGGCCGAAGTCTCTCCGAGCCTAGTGCATCGGGTGCTAGGGAGGCTCGAGGCGGAAGACCTCGTCGATGTCGAAGGTGCTGGGCCCAAAACAGTCCGCACGATCACCGATCCTACTGCATTACTAGACCTTTGGGCCGAGGAGGAGAAGCGACGCTCGATGCGAACGCTCGGATACGTTCTCGCTCAGACTCCTCGGCAGCTGATCGAGTCGGTGGGAACTGAGTTGCAGAAGGCAGAAATCGTGCATGCGATGACTGGGGCCGCCGCGGCAAGCCTCTTCGCACCATTTGCCACGGCAATTCCGGTAGTGGAGGTGTGGACATCAGCGATTGAAGCACCGAGCCTTCTACTCAAAGTCCTCGGTGGAGAAATCGTGGCAGAAGGATCGAATGTCGCAATCCTACAGCAGAAGGACGACACGCCTCTGGCATTTCGCGAGCGGCAAATGGGGAAATGGGTTTCAAATCGGTTCCGCATCTACTTCGACCTCCTCAATGATCCACGTCGAGGGCCGGAACAAGCCCAGCATCTCCGCAGGGAGGCAATTGGATTTTGAACAATAGGGAACGTTACACGGACTATGACGAAGAAACCACCGAGCGGTGCGAACGGGCACTGGTCACTCTTCTTGGAGATGTCGGGCCGTGGAACAAACGCGTTTACTTGGTAGGAGGCCTCGCGCCCAAGTATCTGATCGGGGACTTGCCTGAAGGAGCGCGAGCTCATGTCGGTACCACTGATGTAGATCTCGTCCTGGGTATAGCTCTTGGGGACGATACACCAGAGACGTATAGGACCTTGAAGAACAACCTCGAAAAGTCCGGCTTTCGACAGGTTGAGCCAAGCTTTCGGTGGGCACGGGAAGTTGACGGAGCAGCAGTCCTTGTGGAGTTTCTGTGCGAGACGAGCGAAGTGGATTCTGGTGACATTTTCCGGCCGAAAGGAGAGGGGGCAGGATCAGGTTTCGCCGCGTTCAATGTGCGTGGTGCCCTGCTGGTCCGTGAGGACTATGTGGATGTTCAGATAAGTGGGGATCGGCTGGACGGCGGCGGCAACTCACAGGTGAGGGTGCGAGTCGCCAACCTGACGCCCTTCTTCGTGCTCAAGATTATGGCGTTTCAAGACCGCCATGAGAACAAGGATGCCTACGATCTGGTCTTCACGTTGCTGAACTACGAAAGTGGACCAAGAGCCGCCGGTAGAGTTGCATCGACCAGCCCGGTTATAGGACACCCCGTAGTTCGAGAAGCGATCGGACTTCTAGCAGATCGCTTCTCCGACATAGGACAAGATGGGCCTATTGCGTACGCGGCCTTCCTTTCAACAGACGAAGACGATGACCAAGCCGCTCGCTTGAAACAAGAAGCTGTTGCGACAACTCGGGAGTTCCTAGCTGGGTTGGGGTGACAGCAGGGGGAGCTCACAGTCGGCGGACTAGCAGACTATGCATCGCAGGCAAAACTACGAAGCCTCTCTGGAGGTCAGCCGGTCTGGACTTGCTCGCTGCTCTTCTTAGATTCCCTTGTTTGATCCGGAAGCGTCGTAATCGTCCACCATATTCCGCAGGACAATTGCCCTCCGTCAGTTGCTTATCAGTTGCCTTCAGCATGGAATCCATGCTTTCCATGGACTCAACAGAGGCGAAGAAGCGCTAGCTGTGGCATGTGTAAGTCTGTACACACACCATATCTGGCATTGGAGGCGAAAAGGGGCAACTTCTAATCCGTAGGTTGCAGGTTCGACTCCTGCTGGGGGCGCAAACTGTTCCGCTCGTACCGAGGCACGGTCTCGGCCGGTTCGGCCTTGAGCTGCCCTTTCCACCATCCCCGACCCTGGTAGAGCGAGAGCTCGCCGATCAGGCCACAGCCATCCCACCTGGCGAGAATTCCCAGTGTGGGACGGTGAGCTGCCATTTCTGCCCCCTGCCGGGTGTTCAACTGGCTTCGGGTTCCGGAATCGACTGGACCCAACTCCGTCCATCTTGGGCGATAAGCGCTTCAGCGCTCTCCGGACCCCAGGTGCCGGCAGGGTAGTTGGGGAAATCGGCCGGGGGGACCGAATCCCATGCCTTGAGTATCGGCTCGACCGTCGCCCAGGCCCGCTCGACCTGGTCGGCCCGCATGAACAGCGTAGCATCACCGCACATCGCGTCCAGCAAGAGAGTGTCGTAGGCTTCAGGTGGGTCGGCATTGAACGCCTCGGCGTAGGTGAAGTGCATGTCCACCGGGCTGAGGCGCATGGAGACTCCCGGCTGTTTGGCCTGGAATTCGAGGCAGATACCTTCACCGGGCTGGATGTCGATCTCCAGGCGGTTGGGCTGCCAATCCAACGTCGCCGTCGGGGGGAAGGATCGATGCGGGACGGGGCGAAATTGGATCACGACCTGGGAAAGTTTGGTCGGCAGGCGCTTCCCTGTTCGCAGGTAGAAGGGCACATCCTGCCAGCGCCAGTTGTCCACAAAGAGTTTCAAGGCGGCGAAGGTGACCGTCGAGGACTCCGGGTCCACATCTGCTTCTGCCCGGAACCCGGGCAGACGTTCACCTTCCAGCCATCCCGGGCCATATTGTCCGCGGGCAGCATGCTGATGGAGTCGATCCGCCGCGATCGGCCGAATGGCCCGCAGCACGTCCACCTTGCGAGCCCGTATCTCGTCGGCGTCGAAGGCCGCCGGGGGTTCCATGGCGATCAGGCACAGCACCTGAAGCAGGTGACTCTGGATCATATCCCGCAAGGCACCCGCGTGGTCGTAGTATTCCCCCCGATGCTCGACCCCGACGCTCTCGGCGATCGTGATCTGGACGTGGTCGATGTAGCGCCGATTCCAGATGGGCTCGAACAGGGCATTGGCAAATCGAAAGGCCAGGATGTTTTGGACGGTGTCTTTGCCAAGGTAGTGGTCGATGCGATAGATCTGGGACTCGTCGAGACTCGTCAACAAGGATTTGTTCAGCGCCACGGCCGACTCCAGGTCGTGTCCGAACGGCTTCTCAAACACGATCCGGGTACGTTCTCGATCCTGGGTTAGCTTCGCCTTCTCAAGGCCCTCGACGACCGTCTGGACGATCCCGGGCG
>Ga0315540_10000429_pt1 | contig 23659 bp, 23 predicted proteins | sample SalMarSW160110MG_FD_203677 | JGI IMG/M metagenome (GOLD analysis project Ga0315540, IMG submission 203677) | Salt marsh sediment microbial communities from the Plum Island Ecosystem LTER, Massachusetts, United States - Salt Marsh Sediment SW1601-10 ...
AGCACGCCGAGCGTCCACAGCGCGCCGATGGACGTGCCGCTGTAGCCGAGTCGCTGCAGGTGCAAGGTGAAGAACGCATAGAGCGCGCCGTGCGCAGCGGCCATGCAGAATCCCGCGCCTATCAAGGCACGCACCGAAGCGGATACACGACCAGCTCCCGAGTAGTTTGCGTCGGCCGGCGCAAGTGGCGCGCGAGCGGCGCGAGGCAGCAGGACGGAGGCCGTAAGCGCCGCCAGCGCAAGCGCGAGCAGGATCCCGCTCAGCCCGGCGGGTGCATGGGCGTCCAGCCACACGCCTACCAGCAGTACCGCGACGATAAAGCCGACCGATCCCCAAAGCCTGATGGGGCCGTAGTGTCCGCTGCGCCCGGCGAGTGCCGAAAGCGTGATCGCCTCTACCAGCGGCAGCCCGCCGGCGGACAGGATGCTCGTGACGGCGACAAGTAGCGTGATGCCCGGGAAACCCGGCACGTACGGTATCGCCGCGAAACCTGCAGCGAGGGAGGCGCACGAAGCCACGACCACGGCACGCCGCGCGTCGGCCCGATCCGCCAGCCAGCCCCAGAAAGTCGGGGCGAAGATCCGGGCCAGCTGCGGCATCGCCAGCACGGTGGCGACCTCCGTCGGCTGCAGTCCGCGCCCGGCGAGGTAGACGGGAAAATATGGCGTGAACGCCCCGACGTAGGCGAAATACGCGAAGTAGAACGCGGCCAGGCGCAGGGCGATAGGCATGCGGCGCGGACTCAGGCCGCCGCCGCGGGCTTGGCCGCGAATCGAATCATGCCGACGACTTCGCGCAGCAGACGCTCGGCGTCGGCCGCATCGGACGCGAGCGGCCCCAGGTGCCCGCCGAGCAGCAGCCCCGCCAGCCCGTGCAGCAGCGCCCACGAGGCTGTTCCGGCGCGCCTGGCGTGCTGCGCGTCGCCCAGCCCGGGGATCGAATCAGCCAGCACCCGCAGCACAAGCTCGGATTGGTCCGCAAGCTCCGGGTAGCGCGCAGGCGCGATCTCGCCCGCGTACATGAGCCGATAGCGGCGCGGGTGCGCGAGCGCGAAACGCAGGTACGCGCGCGCCACTTCCACTCCGCCCGCGGCGGCGGCCCCGTGCAGCGCGGCGCCCAGTTGCGCAAAGCCCTGCGCGACGACTTCGGCCAGCAGCGTCTCCCGGTCGGCGAAGTGCCGGTAGGGAGCGCTATGGGACACCCCCGCGCGCCGCGCCGCTTCACGCAAGGTAAGCGTTGCCGGACCGCCCTGGTCCAGGATGTCACCTGCCACGCGCACCAGTTCGGCCCGCAAGTCGCCGTGATGGTAACTCCGCCGGCGCAATGTTTCCATCAGCTACATCATACCTGCAGATAATGTATCCAATGGAAACATAGCATTCCCGCCTGCATCGCGCAACGGGGCCGGAATTAGCGCTTCTTTCCCGCCAGCCGGCGCGCGTAGGGATTGCCGCGGGTACGGAACTCGACCACCATCGGAGTGCCGCGCAACCCGAACGCGTTGCGGAAACGCCCCTCGAGGTAGCGCCGGTAGGTGTCCGGCACGTAATCGAGGGCGTTACCGTGAATGATGATCCGCGGCGGATTCATCCCCCCCTGATGCGCGTAGCGCAGCTTCGGCCGTACCAGTCCCTTGCGCGGAGGCGCCTGCTGCTCAACCGCTGCGATGAGCGCCCGCGTCAGCTTCGGAGTCGAAAGCTTGGCCATGGCCGCGGCGTAGGCGGCGTCCACCGAGCGCATCAGCTCACCCAGACCCTTGCCGTCGCGCGCCGACACGAAATGGGTCTCGGCGAAGCCCAGAAATCCGACTTTCCAGGCCAGTTCCTGCTTGACCCGATCGCGCGCCTCCTTGTCCGCGGCATCCCACTTGTTGACCGTCACCACCACCGCGCGGCCGCGCTCCAGGATGTAGCCGGCGACATGGGCGTCCTGTTCGGTCACGCCCTGCGCTGCGTCCAGCATGAACACCGCGACGTTCGCCGCCTCGATCGCCTGCAGCGTTTTGACGATCGAAAAGCGCTCCACCGCCTCGCCCGTCTTTCCGCGTCGCCGCAGGCCTGCGGTGTCGATCAGCGTATAACGCCGCCCGGCGCGCTCGAACGGAACCTCGATCGGATCGCGGGTGGTTCCCGGCTGGTCGAACGCGATCACTCGTTCCTCACCCACCAATGCGTTTACCAAAGTGGACTTACCTACGTTCGGGCGCCCCACGATCGCCACGCGCGGATGGCCCTCGTCCACCGCTTCGGCTTCCCCGTCAGGCGGCAAGTCCGCAACCACCGCCTCGACTAGGTCGCGCACCCCCTCGCCGTGGGCGGCAGAAATCGCCGCCGGCGCGCCGAGGCCGAGCTCATGGAATTCCGCCGTCGCCGTATCGGCGGCGAGGCCTTCGCACTTGTTGACCGCGATCCAGACGCGCTTCTTCAGCTTGCGCAGACGCGCTGCGATCTCGCGATCCGCCGGGACCAGACCGCTGCGGCCGTCAACTACGAACACCACGGCATCCGCTTCGGCCAGCGCCTGTTCGGCCTGGCGCGCCATCTCGACGAAGATCCCTTGGCTCGCGCCCAGTTCCAGCCCGCCGGTGTCGATAACAATGAACGAACGCTCACCGAAAGTGGCGTCGCCGTAGTGCCGGTCGCGCGTTACACCGGGGACGTCGACCACGATCGCATCCCGACTGCGCGTGATGCGGTTGAAAAGCGTCGACTTGCCGACGTTAGGGCGCCCGACCAGCGCGACGACGGATTTCAAAGTGAGAGCGCGTACAGCCTGCCGTCGAGGGTCTGGACCAGAAACCCGGACGGCAGCTTGATCGGTGCGGCGCGGATCGGCCCGCCATCGGTCGCGAAGCGCGCCACGAAGGCACCGGACTCGCGGGCGAGAAAATGCACGTAACCCTCCAGGTCGCCAACGGCGATCTCGCTCCCGAGCGGGAGCGGCAGCGACGTCCGGCGATTCGCGAGCTTGTCCTGCTTCCATACGCTGCGCCCATCGGTCCGATCGAACGCGTACACCGCACCGTTGTCGTCGCTGACGTAAGCGTAGCGCGCATCCAGGCTGACGCCGGTAACGGACGAAACCGCGCGCGACCAGATCGGGTTGCCGTTGCGCCGATCGAAGCAGGCTACTCGCCCCTGGTAGGCCGCGGCGCACACCTCGCGGCCCTCGACCACCGGCACCCCCTCGACGTCCGTGACCCGCTCAAGCTCGGTGGCACCGTGCGGAACCGCTACCGTCGCCTCCCAGCGAGGTCCGCCGTTTTCCAGTGCGATCGCGACCAGCTTACCGCCGGAGAAGCCCGCATATGCCGTATCCCCGTCGATGTTCAGCCCTGCCGGCGCTCGAACGATGAGCGCTGCCGCCGCGCGCTGGTATACCCAGCGTCGCTTTCCGTCGTCGCTGCCGAAGGCAAATACGCGACTGTCGGCGCTGCGCACCAGAACGAGTCCGTCGCCGACCGCGGGCGCCGCCAGCACTTCGCTCGAAACGCGCGCGCGCCACAGAACGCTGCCGTCCTTCGCGTTCAGCGCGAACACGACGCCCTCGTCGGACGCGACCACGACCAGCCGACCGTCGCTGCCGACTCCGCCGGAGAGATGCGCGTCGAGCGAAATACGCCAGCGCGTCTCGCCGCTGGCCGCATCGAGCCTTGCAACCGTCCCATCGCGGCCCGCGACATAGACACCGTCGCCTGCCAGCGCCGGACTGAAGACGAATGATCCTGCGGACGCGACGCTCGCCGACCATAGCACCCGTACCGCCTGCGCATTGCTGATCGTCGTCAGCGGCGCGGGCTTGGGTCCGCTCGAAGAGCCGCCGAACCAGCTTGCGCAACCGCTCAGCGTGGCGGCCGCCGCAAGCGTTGCGAACAGTTGCCGCGTCGTCGTCACCCGCCGAGCGCCTCGAGCCGGATTCGCACGCTGCGGCGGAACGCGCTGTCGTCCTTGCCCGCCTTGTCGAGCGCCACCTGGTAGGCGGCCTTCGCTTCTTTCTTCTGGCTCTTGGCAACCAGCACGTCGCCCCGCAGCGCCGCGTACTGCGCCGCATAGGCGTCGCCGTGTGGCGCATCGAGTTGCTTGAGCGCCCCATCGTAGGCTTTTTCGTCCAGCAACACCGCAGCCAGTCGAAGCCGCGCGAGATCCTTCAAATCGTCGGACCGCGAGCGCTCGAGCACCCACTCAAGCTGCGCCTTCGCATCCTTCAGCTCGCGGTGATCGAAGTAATAGCGGGCGGCGACCAGCGCTCCCATGGACGCGTAGAGTGTGCGCGAATAACTCTCGGCCAGTGCGCCGCTCGCGTCGCGCATCGTCTTCGCGTCGCTGGCCTGCACCGCCCTGGTAAGCATTTCGTACAAAGCGCTCGCTTCGAGCGACTGCTTGTTCTGATACCAGGTCCAGCCGCGCCATCCGGCGGCGCCGATCGCGACGGCCAGAATGGCCACCACCACCAGGTTGCCATGCTCCTGCCACCAGCCTTTCAGTGCTGCAAGCTGCTCCTGCTCTTGATGATCCAGTGCCATGCTATGTCCTTGCTTTTTGCAATGCTTCGGCGAACGCCGCGACGACGCCCGCTTTTGCGATCCGATACTGTGGCTCCGCCTTGCGCAGAAGCTTGACCGAAACCTCGCCGTCGCGCACCTCGTCAGCGCCGACGATGAGCGCGGTCCAGGCCCCGCTCGCGTCCGCTTTCCTCATTTGCGACTTGAAGCTTCCTCCTCCGGCGTGCTGCACGATCGCGTAACCCGCCCCGCGCAGCAATTCGGCAAGCGTAAAGGCATACTCCTGCGTCCCGTCGCCATGGGACAGCAGATAAGCATCGGGCAGCCGGGTCGCGGGTGCGCGCGCGCCGTCGCGTAGCAGCGCGATAAGTCGTTCGTTGCCCATCGCGAACCCGGTCGCCGGGGCAGGCTTGCCGCCGATCTGCGCGAACAGTCCGTCGTAGCGCCCGCCACCGCACACCGTACCTTGCGCGCCGAGCGCGTCCGAGATCCACTCGAACACCGTGCGATTGTAGTAGTCGAGCCCCCGCACGAGGCGCGGGTTGATCGTGTACTGCACGCCGGCAGCCGCAAGCAGCCGCCGCAACCCGTCGAAATGTCCCCTCGATTCTTCGCCTAGATATCCCATCAGGGCCGGCGCGCCGGCTACCACTTCCTGCACCACGGGGTTCTTCGAATCTAGCACGCGAAGCGGGTTGGTGTGCATGCGCCGCTTGGCGTCGGCGTCGAGCCGATCGACGTTCGCCTCCAGGTGCCGCACGAGATCCGCGCGATAGTGCGCGCGCTCCTCCGCAGAACCTATGGTATTGAGCTCGAGGCGAATGCCTTCAAGGCCGAGATCGCGCCACAATGCGGCGCACATGACGATATGCTCGGCGTCGATGTCCGGGCCTTCGAGCCCGAGCGCCTCGACCCCGTATTGGTGGAACTGCCGGTAGCGCCCCTTTTGCGGCCGCTCGTGCCGGTACATCGCCCCCGCGTACCAAAGGCGCTTGTGCCCGTCGTAGAGCAGGTTGTGCTCGATCGCGGCGCGCACACACGAAGCCGTACCCTCCGGGCGCAGCGTCAAATCCTCGCCATTGAGCTCGTCACGCCAGGAATACATCTCCTTTTCGACGATGTCGGTGACTTCGCCGATCGCGCGCCGAAACAGCTGCGTATGCTCCACCAGCGGCATGCGGATGTTGCGGTAGCCGTAGCGCTCCAGCCAGGCTTCGACCGTAGCCTCGAACTGGCGCCACCACACGGCCTCATCGGGCAATATGTCGTTCATGCCGCGCACGGCTTGGATGTTGGCGCTCATGCTTGCGACGGCGGTCAGGAAACCGCCTTGACTGGAATCTCTTTGCCTCGCCCAGTGCGCGGGCGGCGACGCTGGCTTTCGGGACCGAAGTTCGCGCGCACGTAGTCCTCGACCAGCTGCTGGAATTCCTCTGCGATGCGCTCGCCCTTGAGCGTCACGGTCTTTTCGCCGTCGACGTAAACCGGCGCAACCGGGACCTCGTTCGTCCCGGGCAGGCTGATGCCGATGTCGGCGTGCTTGGACTCGCCGGGGCCGTTCACCACGCAACCCATCACCGCCACGCGCATTTTTTCGACGCCGGGATAGCGCTCGCGCCAAAGCGGCATCTGCGCCCGCAGGTAGGCCTCTATGCGCCCAGCGAGCTGCTGGAAATAGGTGCTGGTCGTGCGGCCACAGCCCGGGCACGCGCTCACCATTGGCGCGAAGCTGCGCAGGCCCATGGTCTGCAGGATCTCCTGTGCCACCTGCACTTCGCGCGTTCGATCGCCACCCGGCTCCGGCGTGAGCGAAACGCGGATCGTGTCGCCGATCCCCTCCTGCAGCAGAAGGGCTAGCGCCGCCGCGGAGGCAACAATGCCTTTCGATCCCATTCCCGCCTCGGTAAGCCCGAGATGCAGCGCGTAGTCGCAGCGTCGCGCAAGGTCGCGGTAGACGCTGACCAGGTCCTGGACCTGGCTCATCTTGCACGAGATGACGATACGGTCCGCCGGCAGCCCCCAGGCCTCGGCCTGGCGCGCCGAATCGAGCGCAGAACGCACTACCGCCTCGTGCATCACGGCCTCCGCATCGCGTGGCTCCGCGCGCTCCGCATTCTCATCCATCAGCTTCGCCAGAAGCGCCTGATCCAGGCTGCCCCAGTTGACTCCGATGCGCACCGGTTTGTCGTATCGGATCGCGCATTCGATCATGGTGGCGAACTGCTCGTCGCGTTTGGCGCCCTTGCCGACGTTGCCGGGATTGATGCGGAATTTCGCCAGCGCCTGTGCGCATTCGGGGAACTGCGTCAGCAGCTTGTGCCCGTTGAAATGAAAATCGCCCACCAGAGGCACCGTACACCCCCGCGCATCGAGCCGCCGGCGGATCGATACCACCTGGGCGGCGGCTTCCGGGCTGTTGACCGTGATCCGCACCAGTTCGGATCCCGCCTGCGCGAGCGCGTAGACCTGCTCGACGGTGGCCTCGGCGTCAGCGGTGTCGGTATTCGTCATCGACTGCACCACGATCGGCGCACCACCGCCGACCGCCACGCCGCCGATCCGCACCTGCCTCGAGTGGCGGCGCTTCGCCGTGGCCGCGCGCGCAGTCATTTGAGGGTAAATCGAGCGACTTCGACCCTGATGTGAGGCGCAAGGTCGAAAGCTTGCCCGTCGTATGTCAGTTGCACATGCTGCGCATTGCCGACCACGACAGAGAACGGCGGAGTGCCCTGAACGACTTTCTCGCTGTCAGCCGGATTGAGTTGCGACAGCAGAACCTTGCCCGACCCGTCGCGGATCTCGACCCACGATTCGGCGTCAAAGTGCAGCGCGATACGTCCCACCGCCGGCGTCGCCGCGGGCGCTGGAGCGGTCGAGTTCGGCGATGGCGCGGGCGAACTCGTCGTGCCGGCGCTCGCGCTGGCGCCGCTGCTGGCGTTGCTGCTGGCGTTGCTGCCGGCGTCGGCATCGGTACTTGCGACCGTGGCCGCAGACGCGGCAGGGGGCCGCGGCGGGCTGACCTGCGCTGTGCGCGGCGGCTCCAGCGGCGCCCGCGCCGCGGGAACGAAGTTCAGACGCGTCGCACCCGAGCGCTCCTGCTGCCAGCCGTACAGCACGCCCGCCACGACCAGCAGGATTGCCACCGAAAGCGCGGCATAGGTGATATTCGAGCGCCTCGATCCGTCGGAAAACGGCACCGGCTCACGATAGCGGGTGGCAAGGCGATCTGCGTCCGGAACTTCGAACTTGCCTGCGACCTGATCGAGCAGCGCCTCCGCATCGAGCTTGAGCAGGCGCGCATAGCTGCGGACCATGCCGCGCGCGAAGGTGCTTCCGGGCAAACTCTCGAAGCGGCCCTGCTCCAATGCGTCGATCTGACGCGCCCCGAACTTGAGCTGCTGCGCGACATCGTCCAGGGTCAGGCCTTGCGCAACGCGCGCCCGCGCCAGGATCTCGCCCACGTGCTCCTCGTACGGCGGCGCGTCGGCCAATTCCGCCGGCCGCTCCCCTGGTGCGGGCTCGTGGACCGTGTCGCTATTCATAGTCCCCGCGTTGCAGTGCCTGACTCTCGCGCGACCCGGGGAAGCGGCGCCTCAGCTGGCTGGCCAGTTTCGCTTCCGCCAGTCGCTCGCCCAGCTTGTGCTCCACCCGCAACGCAAGCCACAATGATTCTGCCGTAGGCTCCACCACGGCGTTGAAACGCGACACGTAGTTGCGCGCTTCGTTCATGCTGCCCTGGCGGTAGCGGATCTCGCCCATCTGCAGCAAAGCCATCGGCTCGTTCGGCTGCAGTCTGAGCGCGCGCTGAAAGAACTGCTCGGCGTCCTTGAGCTTGCCCTTGCGCATGGAGCACACGCCCGCTGCAGTGTAGGAACGCCACGGGGTCGGATAGAGCGGGTTGGCGATGGCGCGCAGGAAGTATCGGATCGACTCTGTCTCGTGACCGTTCTGGCACAGGAACCAGCCGTAATTGTGATTGATGTCCGGATCGTTCGGCGAGAGCTTCAACCCATGCTCGAAATTCTGCTGCGCGAGCTTGGTTTCGCGCAGCTGCATGTATACCAGCCCGAACATGCTGTAGGTGGATGGGTAGGTGGGATCGGCCGCGACCGCGGTGCGCAGTTCCTCCAGCGCAACCGCCATGCTGCCGCGACTGTAGTAGGCCGCCGCCAGTTCGGTGTGTATCCGGGCGCGGTTGCGCGGGTCACCGACCTCGCCCACGATTACGCCGGTATCGACTCCGGACGACGATTCCGGGGGCCGGGTGGCGCAGCCCGCGGCCAGTGTGAGAAGAGCTCCGGCGACGAGGCCGAACAGATATAGCTTCATGCGCGAAGCTCCGTGATTTTGTGGACCTTCCGGCCGCTGCGACGCGTGCGGTCCGTCACGTCGCCTGCCAGTTGCCCGCACGCCGCGTCGATGCCTTCGCCACGCGTCTTGCGGGTCGTCACCGTCAACCCCTCGCGTCGCAGGATTTCGGCAAAGCTGCGGATCCTCTCGGGACTCGAGCGGCGAAATCCCGAATTGGGGAAAGGATTGAACGGAATGAGGTTGAACTTGCAGCGCACACGCCGGGCGATGGAGGTCAGCTCCCGGGCGTGGCCGTCCGAATCGTTGACGCCATCGAGCATGACGTACTCGAAGGTGATGAAGTCGCGCGGCGCCTGATCGAGGTAGCGATTGCAGGCCTTGATCAGCTCGCGCAGCGGGTACTTCCGATTCAGCGGCACGAGACGGTCGCGCAAGGCGTCGTTCGGCGCATGCAGCGAGACGGCAAGCGCGACGGGACATTCGTCGCGCAGCCGGTCCATTCCTGGGACCACGCCGGAAGTCGAGACCGTGACGCGACGGCGCGACAATCCGTAAGCGTTGTCGTCGAGCATCAGGCGCAGCGCCGGAATGACCGCATCGAGATTGAGCAGAGGCTCGCCCATGCCCATCAGGACAACGTTCGTGATGACGCGCTGGCCCTTCGGGTCGCGCCCCAGCAGCCGGTTGGCGAGCCACAGCTGGGCGATAATCTCGGCAGTGGTTAAATTGCGGTTGAATCCCTGCTTCCCCGTGGAGCAAAAGGCGCAATCGAGCACGCAACCGGCCTGGCTGGAAACGCACAAGGTGCCGCGATCGTCCTCCGGGATGAATACGGCCTCGATCGAGTTCGCTTCGTCGACCCTGAGCAGCCACTTGCGCGTGCCGTCGGCCGCCACTTCGTCGGACACGACCGCAGGCGCCTCGACTCGCGCCGCAAGAGTGAGCTTGGCGCGCAGGTCCTTGGCGAGATCGCTCATGCGCGCGAAGTCCGGCTCGCCGTACTGGTGAATCCAGCGCAGCACCTGCCGCGCGCGAAACGCCTTCTCGCCCGTCCGGGCGAAATAGCGCTCCATGCCTTGCGCGTCGAAATCCAGCAGGTTGTCGCTCATCACGGCACTGTGACCCGCTTCAGCGGGAAAAAGTCTCGCACGCGGGGAAAAAATACCCGATCTCGGTGCGCGCCGTGTCCGGACCATCCGAGCCGTGCGCCGCGTTGGCGTCGATCGAATCCGCGAAGTCCGCGCGGATCGTGCCCTTGGCTGCCTTCTTCGGATCGGTGGCGCCCATCAATTCACGGTTCTTGGCGATCGCACCCTCGCCTTCCAGCACCTGCACCAGCACGGGGCCCGAAATCATGAACTCGACCAGGTCGCGAAAAAATGGCCGCTCGCGGTGCACCGCGTAGAAGCCCTCGGCCTGCGTGCGCGACAACTGCATCATGCGCGCAGCGACGATCTTGAGTCCCGCCGCCTCGAAGCGCGCGCAGATCTGGCCGATTACGTTCTTCTTCACCGCGTCCGGCTTGATGATGGACAGCGTCCTCTCGACCGCCATTCCTCGTTCTCCCTCGCAAGCTTGAAAAAGTAAAGGTGAAATTCTATCACGGCGCGGTTCTGAACCGCGTAAATTCAATGAGTTGCATCGCCGCAGGAACGCCAGTGCGGGACCAGTCCTGCGCTTCCGGCAGGAGCGCGATAACGCGCATCGACACCGACCCCGGGCGCCCAGACCAGGTCCTCGTCGCAGAACAGCAGCGGCAGGCGGTCACGCTGCCACGGAGGCAGACCAGCCTCCTGAAAGAGATTCTTGAGCGTACGGCGGGGCCGCCGCGCATCGAGTTGCAGCCGCTCGCCTCCTCGGCGCACGCGCAGCTGGACCGACCGACCCTTGAGCTTCGCGAGCGCCACGCCAGCCCCGCGCACGTGCTCGAAGCGCATCTCCCCGCCAAGGGCAGGCAGCGGGATACGGCGCTGGCCGGTCCAGCTCACCGGCCCGAAATCGGCGGCTGCGCCGGCGAGGCGCTCCAGGCGCAACTCGCCGCGGTAGACGCGCAGAACCGCGCCGTCATGTGCGAACTCCACTCGCGCGCCGGCCGCCGCGCCCGTCAGCTGACGCAGCATTTCAGCCAGTCGCCGTGTCGCCGGAGGTCGCAGGCCATGTGCGGCGAGATACTCGCGCAGTAGCACTCGCGCCGCCGGGTCGGGCCGGCCGCGCAGCTGCGCGATTTGCAGCCGGTCCGCCGAGCGTACGCCCGCAAATTCGCGCAACAACGCGTCGGCGTCCGAGAAATGCTGCGCCGCGCGCCCCAGCGCCTGGCGCCACCGGGGGTAGCGCTCCTCCAATAGCGGGGCAACCCGCAGGCGCAGAAAATTGCGCGCATGCGCCGTGTCTTGGTTGGATTCGTCATCGACCCACTGCAGACCGTGGGCCTGCGCGTAGCGCATCAGCTCGGCGCGCGGCACTTCGAGCAGCGGCCGCAGCAGCGGTTTGGTGCCGAGCCTGCCCAAGGCCGGCATTCCGCTCGCGCCCCTGACACCAGCGCCCCGCAGGAGACTCAACAGAACCGTTTCGGCCTGATCGTCGAGATGGTGCGCCAGTGCCACGGCATCGGCCCGCATCCCTGCCAGCGCCGCGCGACGCGCATCCCTCGCGGCAGCTTCCAGCCCCTTGCCGCGTGGCGAGCCGATGTCCACCCGCAGGATGCTTAGCGGAACGCGCCAGCCCCGGCAAAGCTTGCGACAGAAGCGCGCCCAGGCATCCGCGTTGGGACTGATGCCGTGATGAACATGCACTGCGCGCAGCTTGTATCCGTGCGCGGGGCCGAGCGCACGCAGCACGTGCAGCAGCACAATCGAGTCGACCCCTCCGGACAAACCCACCGCAATCGTCTTGCCGCGCAGGACAAGCGTCCCCAGCAGGCGCTGCGCCGCCGCGAGCGGCGCAGCTGGGCGCTCAGCGTTCGACGACTTCCTTGTACTTGCCATGGCCCATGAGACGCTCGAGGCGCTCCTCGACGAGCTCTTTCGGCTTTTTCCCCTGGACTTGCTTGAACGCCTCGGTAAGCGCCTTCCTGAGAGCCTGCGCGGTCGCCTGCGCATCGCGGTGTGCGCCGCCGAGGGGCTCGGGCACGATCTTGTCGATCAGGCCGAGGGTCTTCAACCGGCTTGCCGTGATGCCGAGCGCATCGGCTGCCTCCGGCGCCCGCTCGGCGCTGCGCCAAAGAATCGACGCGCAGCCCTCCGGCGAGATCACGGAGTAGGTGGCGTACTGCAGCATCAGGACGACGTCGCCGACTGCGATGGCGAGGGCCCCCCCGGAGCCGCCCTCGCCGATCACCGTGACGATGATCGGCGTCTTCAGCCCCGCCATGACATAGAGGTTGCGGCCGATGGCTTCGGACTGACCCCGCTCTTCGGCGTCGATACCCGGATACGCTCCCGGTGTGTCGACGAAGGTGAACACCGGCAGACGGAATTTTTCGGCTAGTTGCATCAGGCGCAGCGCCTTGCGATAGCCTTCGGGCTTCGGCATGCCGAAATTGCGCACGATCTTCTCTTTTGTGTCGCGTCCCTTCTGGTGTCCGATCACGACGCACGCCTCGCCGTTGAAGCGCGCCAGACCGCCGACGACCGATGCGTCGTCCGCGAACGACCGATCGCCGTGCAGTTCCTCGAAATGGGTGAATAGCATGCCGACGTAGTCGAGCGTGTACGGCCGTTGCGGGTGACGCGCCACCTGGGCAACCTGCCACGGATTGAGCTTGGCGTAGATTTCCTTGGTGAGCGACTGGCTTTTCTTCGTCAGCCGTCCGATCTCCTCGGAAATGTCGACCGCGGAGTCGTCCTGCACGAAGCGGAGCTCTTCGATGCGCTGCTCGAGCTCGGCGATCGGCTGCTCGAAATCGAGGAAGGTGGTCTTCATCGGTGCGGCATTCTACGCCCAAGCGTGGGCGCTAGTACTCGACCGGCAGCGGATCGAGCGAGCGCCATAGGTACCAGGTGGCGACCGATCGCCACGGTGCCCAAGTCTTCGCGATGCGCCGGATACCCGTTTCGCTCATCTTGCGCCCGTCGCGGTAGCCGATGCTGACTCCCCGCTGCAAGCCGAGATCGTCTACCGGCAGCACGTCCGGCCGCAGCAGACTGAAGATCAGCAGCATCTCGGCGGTCCAGCGTCCGATGCCCCTGAGCTCGACCAGTTCGGCGATGACATCCTCGTCGTCCATCGTCTGCCAACGCGCCGGCACGATGCGCCCGGAGACGAAATGCGCCGCCAGGTCCGCCAGGTACTCGACCTTGCGCCGCGACAGACCGCAGGCGAGGAGCCTTTCTGCTCCCGCCTCGAGTGCATGTTCCGGTGTCACCGCGGGCAGCGCGTCGAGCAACCTGTTCCAGACCGCTTGCGCCGCCTTGACCGAGATCTGCTGTCCGACGATCGAGCGCGCGAGCGTATGGAACGGGTCTCCCCGCGGCACAAGGTGAATTCGCGGGTAGCGCCGGATGATCGCGCCCAGCACAGGGTCGCTGCGCGACAGCTCGCGCTTGGCCTTGTCCCAGTAGACTGGTTTCACGAATGAGCCAGCGGAAGGTTGACCAGCAGGTTCTGCGGCTTCATGCGGACAACGTCGTTTTCGTCGCAGGACAGGGCGAGATAGACGGGCTGCCCGGCAAGCTCCGGTCGGAGGTCGCTCGGGCCGTCGAAGTCCATGCGCATGAGCGCGAGGATTCGGCGCATTCTTCCCTGTTCGACTTCGCCGCCGTTCCACAGCTCGTTCAGGATCGCAGTCGATTCCGCATCGAGCCCTATGTGCCAGGCCCACTTGCGCTCTTCGATGCTCCTGAGCGGCCGCACCGCCGCGCGCACGGCGAAGAAGTGCGCCACCCACGCCTCGAGCACGCGGCACAGCGCATCCAGGCCCGCCTGACCGTAGTCGAGGTTGAGCACGGTATCGAAGCGCGACTCGCGTTCCCAGTAGATCGCGCTGTTGTGCCGGTCGAGAACGTCCAGATCGACTTTACCGAGCGCACCCTGAGCCTCGACGATGAGTCGACCGATTCCGCCGTAGCGTGTCCCGGCCGCATGCATCTCGATCATCTCCAGGTCCGCGACCAGCACGTGCCCGTCGCGCAACGTCGCCTTCTGGTCGCGAAACAACAGTTCCGCCGCGCGCAGCTGCATCGGGTCATCGCAAGCATCCAGCATATTGCGCAGGATCACGTGCGCAAGCTGCTCGATGAACAGCGGCGGCACGTCGACATCGCCCTTGAACAGATTCATGTAGCAGCCCTCGACCGTTCCGGCCTCGAGCAGACGCTGGCGGAAGCGCAGCAGGACGCGATAGTTGTCGCGCGCGTCCTGGTCCGCAATGGCGTCGATCTCCCGCTGCGCGACCGCGCGCCGCGGATCGTTCATCAGAGCCGCATGGAGCCGCGACTCCGCGTCGCACGAGTCCTCGACCGGATGGATCTCCGGCCGCAGGTAATAGGCACGCAGGAAGTCGTCGGTCACCTGCAGGCTGCCTCCCGCATCGCGTTGCAGAAGACGAAACCCGCTGCTGCGCCAGAACTCGGGCACGGCGGCTGCGGCGGCCGCGCCGACTAGGCGGGCGCGAGTCCCAGACGCGAATGCACCGAAACGTGCTGCCGCAGGAACTCCATCTGATCGATGTAGATCCGGCGGTTGGTCAGAATCAGGTACTCGGCCTTGTTCGGAACGTACGGCGCGTACAGCAGTTCCATGCCGGCTTCCTGCGGCAGACGATTGCGCTTGTGCCCGTTGCACTGCCTACACGCCGTAACCACGTTCATCCAGGTGTCGCGCCCGCCGCGCGAGAGGGGGGTAATGTGATCGCGGGTCAACTTGAAGAAGTTGTACTCGCCGCCGCAGTACGCGCATACGTGCCGGTCGCGGCGGAAAAGCTCGCGGTTGTTGAGCGGCGGAACCTGGTTGAACCCGCGCGCCGCGAGCGCGCGCCCGCGAATCGCGATGATCGAGTGCGCCGTGATGCTGGAGCGTTCCCCGGTCAGGCGGCTGATGCCGCCGTAGAACGTGAAGGTGCGCTCCCCCATCGTCCACGCCACCAGGTTCTTCGCGTAATAGAAGCATGCCTGCTGCCAACTGATCCAGCGATGGGGCACACCGTGGCTGTCGAGCGAGAGGATGAGCGGGTTGTCCATGGCACGAAGCTTGTCAGTGCAAGAATTCTGCCAAGCCTTTTTGTGCTTTGCAATGCCAAGACATTTCGCGCCATCAGGCGCATTTGCCGCAGTGCTGCGCCAACTTCGCTGCGACGCAACCGAAGCGCCGCGGCGTCAACGCCTGCCGACCGCGTCTTTGAAACCCTGTCCGGCGGCGAAAGCCGGGATGGTCTTGGATGGAATCTTGATTTCCTTGCCGTTGGCCGGGCTGCGGCCGGCGCGCGCCTTGCGCTTGCGCGGCAGAAAGGTGCCGAAACCGACTACCGTGACTCGATTGCCTTTTGCAACGCTCGATACGATCGCCTCGAATACGGCGTTGACGGCGTCGCCCGCGGCGGTCCTGCTCAGATTGCTGGCCTTGGCCGCCGCCTGCACGAGGTCGGACTTGGTGACCACAGATGGCATACGTTCTCCTTACCTGCCCGTTGTCATCCCGGGCATCTCCCAGGCCGCTGTCGCGCTGCAAGCAACGCCAGCGAGCGTGCATCGTAGCGAATTCATACGCCGAACACAACGCGTAAGCGTGACTTTGCACACGGCGAATCGCAAACATCTATGATTCCATTGAGCGGCCCGCGCGATGCGCCGCGCCACCGTAGATGAACGCCACTCAGCACACGCTGCAGCACTTTCTGGACGAGCGTGCTTCGTTTCCCGGGCCGGCGCTCGTTGACCGCGGACGTCCCGTCGGCTTTCACGAACTGACGCAAGAAAGCCGCCGCGTTGCGCACGGCCTGGCGCGGCTCGGCGTGGGGCCCGGCGACCGGGTAGCGCTCTGGTTGCCGAACGTCCCGGCGTGGCTTGCGTCATTCTTTGCCTGTGCGCAGCTCGGCGCCATCGCGGTTTCGGTCAACACGCGCTTTCGCAGTCAGGAAGTGGCCGATATCGTGGCGCGCTCGGGCGCGCGCGTGCTCGTCATGTGGCCGGGCTTCAAAGGCATCGATTTCGCGTCGATTCTCGCGCAGTGCGATCCAGTCGCCCTGGAGCGGCTCGAGTCGGTCGTCGTCTATGCGGAGGACGGGGCGCTCGCCCCGCAGGCGGTCATCGGCAAACCCGCGGTCGGCTACGAGGCGCTGGCGTCGGGCGCCGCTTCACTCGAAAGCGCGGGGGCGTCGAGCGCCGGCTGCGTCATATTCACCACCTCGGGCACGACCAGCGTGCCCAAATTCGTCCTGCACGACCAGCGCAGCGTGATCACGCACGCGGTCAACGTCGCGCGCGCGTTCGGTCTCGATTCCAGCTCGACGATGCTGCTCGCGCCGCCCCTTTGCGGCGTGTACGGCTTTTGCAGCGCGTTGGCGGCGCTCGCGGCGGGGCGTCCCCTCGTCATGCGGCCGGCATGGGACGCCGCGCAGGCTGCGCGAGACATCGTGACTCATCGCGTAACCCACGCCAACGGCACCGACGAAGCGATTGCCCAGCTGCTGGAACAGAGCGTGGCGCAACAGCCGTTTCCCGGCGTGCGCTTCTTCGGCTACGCGGCGTTCAGCCCCGCGCACGCTGATATTGCCGCGCGGGCGCAGGCGCGCGGCCTGAGGCTGGTCGGCCTCTACGGCATCAGCGAGATCCAGGCCCTGTTCGCACGCCAGGACGAGAACGCACCACTCGAGGAGCGCGCGGCAGCGGGAGGCAAGCCGGTGAGCGCAGCCGCCAGAGTGCGCGCGCGCGATCCGGCGAGCGGCAGGATCCTTGCCCACGGAGAAGCTGGGGAGCTCGAGTTCGATGCGCCAGAGAGTCGCATGGTCGGCTACTTCGGCGATCCGGATGCGACCGCTCGGGCACTGGGCGAGGACGGCTACTACCGCTCCGGCGATCTCGGCTGTACTCACGCCGACGGGCGCTTCACGTTTCACTCGCGAATGGGGGATGCGCTGCGCCTGGGCGGGTTCCTGGTCAGCCCGCCGGAGATCGAAGCCGCGGTGCAGGCGTTCCCGGGCGTCTCCGCCTGCCAGGTGGTCGGCGTAGCGCGCGCGGAAGGACTGCGGCCGATCGCGTTCGTTCTGCTCGAGCGGGAAGCGGCCCTCGACGAAGCCGCGCTGCTGGCCTTCGTTCGTTCGCGCCTCGCGCCCTACAAGGTACCCCTGCGCGCCTACGCGCTGGACCGGTTTCCCGTCACGCCGGGAGCGAATGCCACCAAGATTCAGAAGAGCAAGCTGCGCGAGCTTGCCGAATCGCTGCTGGGCGCCTGAGGGCAGCCGCTCACTTCCTTCTGCCCTTGCCGAAACCCCCGCTGTGGGTGACTGCGCCGCGGAAAGCCGACCCCACCTGCGCGGCGTACTTTTCCAGCACGCCGGTCAGCTGCGCGCGCCGCGGAAGCTTCCATGCCCGGCGCCGCCGCGCCAGTTCCGCGGCCGGCACGCGCAGCGAGAGCGCCGCTTTGCGCGCATCGATGTGGATCCGGTCGCCGTTCCTCACCAGCGCGAGCGGACCGCCGACGGCAGCCTCCGGCGAAAGGTAGCCGATCATCATGCCGCGCGTGGCGCCGGAGAAGCGCCCGTCGGTAAGCAGCGCGACTTTCTCGCCCATACCCTGGCCGTAGATCAGCGCCGTCACGCCGAGCATCTCGCGCATTCCCGGCCCCCCCTTGGGGCCTTCGTAGCGGATCACGAGCACGTCGCCAGGCGCGTAGGCGCGCCGGCGCACGACGTCGGCGCAGGACTCCTCGGAATCGAATACGCGCGCAACACCATCGAACTCGAGTGACTTCAGCCCCGCGACCTTGAGCAGCGCACCGTCGGGACACAGGTTGCCCTTCAACACCACGATACCGCCGCCGTCGAGTAGCGGTTTTCTGCGCACCACGGCGCCGTCGGCGCCGGGGTGCCCTCTTAACTCCTGCTCCAAGGTCGTCCCGAATATCGTGAGACAGTCTCCGTGCAGCGCACCGAGCCGCAACAGCTCCTTCAGAACCGCATAGACGCCGCCGACCGCGTGCAGATCCTTGGCCAGATAACGCCCGCCCGGCTTCATGTCTGCGATCAGCGGCGTGCGCTTGGACACGCGCGCAAGGTCGTCGAGCGAGAAGCGAATCCCCGCTTCGTGCGCGATGGCGGGGATGTGCAGTCCGGCGTTGGTCGATCCGCCGCTCGCCGCAACGGCGGCGCAGGCGTTCTCCAGGCTCTTGCGGGTCACCAGGTCGCGCGGCAAAGGGCCGCCGTCGCGCAGCAGATCCATCACCATGCGCCCCGCCTCGCGCGCCTGTGCCGGCCGCTCGGCCGCCACCGCCGGCATGGTGGCCGATCCCGGCAGCGCCAGGCCGAGCGTTTCAGAGACCATCGCCATGGTGTTGGCGGTGAACTGCCCCGGGCAAGATCCCAGCGTTGGCAGGCATAGATGCTCGAGCTGGTCGAGCTCGGCGCGTTTCATGTCGCCGGCCATCACGGCGCCGACCGCCTCATAGGCATCGAGCACCGTCACGTCGCGCCCGCGCCATGTGCCCGGCAGTGCCGCGCCGCCATAGACGAACACCGAGGGCAGGTTGAGGCGCGTCATCGCCATCATCATCCCCGGCAGAGTCTTGTCGCAACCGGCGAAAGTCAGCAGCGCGTCGTAGGCGTGTCCGCGGGCGACGGCCTCGACGCCGTCGGCGATGATCTCGCGCGAGACCAGCGAGTAGCGCATTCCGCCGTGTCCCATCGACATCGAGTCCGCGACGGAAATCGAGCCGAAATCGAACGGGATCCCGCCCGCCTCGCGTATCGCGGAGCACGCGACGCCCGCAAGTTTTCCCAGCAGCGCATTGCAGGGCGTGACCCGACCGTCGGTCGAAGCCACCCCAACGAAAGGTTTGGCCAGATCGTCGTCCGACAGCCCCAGGGCGCGCAGGAAGGCACGGTGCGGGGCGCGGTCGAGCCCCTCGACGGTGATACGCGACGCAAGCTTGCGGGTCCGCACGCGCGCAGTGTAGCGCGCGGCGGGCGCGTTACGCGGGCGCGCCTTCTTTCGCGGCCTGAGCGCGCGCGGCGCGGGTCGAGCGGGCGCCGAAAATGCGCATCAGCACCAGAATCGTCACCAGCGTGACGACGTAGAACAGCAGTTCGACCCCGGTTGGCCGGTCGTTGTAACCGACCAGGACGTGCAGCATGCGCCCCGCAATGCTTCCGACATTAAGGATGCCGGACGTGTCCCACACCTGGTTGACGATGGCAGGCAGCAGCCCCGCCTGAACCAGAAACCCGGCTGCGCTCGACGCGAGCCCGGCCGCAAGCAGCAGCACGATCACGCCGGTAACGGTGAAGAAGTGCCGCAGCGGAACTCGCAGCAGCCCGAAGTAGAGCAGCACGCCGATCGCCGTGCCGCCGATCAGCCCCAGGATCCCGCCCAGCACGAGTCCGGCGCTGCCGCCGGTCGCCATCAATCCGTACAGGAACAGCACCGTCTCGGCACCTTCGCGAAGCACCGCAAGAGCGGTGACGGCGAGCATCGCCGACATAGGCTTCGCACCGACGCTCACGTCGTGTCCGAGATGGCGCATTTCCTCCACGTGCTTGCGCGCATGCGAACTCATCCAGACGTTGTGCCAGGCGAGCATCGCCACCGCGACCAGCAGCACGGCGGCGTTGAACAACTCCTGTCCGCGCCCCTGCACCGCTTCCGAGATCGCGCCCGCGAACGCGGCAACGACGAGCGCGCCGACGATTCCAAGCACCACGCCTGCCGCGATCCAGCGTCCGCGAGCGGCCACGCCGCGGCTTGCGCCCATCACGATCGCGACGATGAGCGCGGCTTCGAGCGTTTCACGAAATACGACGACTGCGGACCCGAGCATGTTTCCTCAGTTGGGGTGCAAGCTGCCCTTCGCACTCGGCTCGTGGAACTCGCCCACGGATTCGTACGCACCAGGCTCCAGTGGACCTTTATGAGACAGGTTCTCCGATGATAACTATTCTCATTAATTTGCGCAACAAGCCCTGCCGCGGCCAGTCCCCTGGCCGCGTCGCCCGCCTTGCGATCACTTGCCTGCGCTACGCAGGTGCTTGTTGAAACTCTGCAGCAACTGCATTCCGCGCTGCGTTTCGGCGTCGCGCGCGATTTGCCACAGGCCGCCGATTCCGCCTTGCGGCGCGGGCATGCGCTCCGCCTCGGCCACCGCCGACTCGAGACTGCCGAGCACGTGCTCGATGTGCTCGAGCCGCTCCATCAGTTTCGGCAGCGTCACCGCGATGCGCTCCAGTGCCCCCGACGCCTGCATCCTCTCCATCATTTCGACCAGGCGCAGCACGCCGCCGCGACTCAGACGGTCCATCAGCGACAGCCCCTCGGCCAGTGTCTCGGCCAGGCGCCCGATCATCTCGTCGCTTAGGGCGTCCTCCGCGGAGCCGTAAACACGCGCCAGCTGTACCAAGCGCTCCAGGTCGCCGTCACGCACCATCCTGGCGATCGACGGCAGGGCTTTTTCCAGGCCGGACCGGTTCACCTGGTCGAGCAGGCTGAGGCCCTCGCCCACGGCCTCGGTCAGGCGTCCGACCATCTCGTCGGTGAGTGCATCGCGCGCAGCTTCGACCACGCGCTGGACCTCGAGCTCGGTCGAGATCGCCTCGTTTGAGGTGCTCATGGTCGCCTCCTCAGAGCAGGCCGCGGGCGGACGCCCAGTACAGCTTGTTATAGGCCATCTTGAACCAGTGTACCGCGCGCGTGGGCGCCTTCGGGTCGGGCGGATTCTGGTAGTTGAACATGGCGTATGTCGCCCGGTCTTTCCCCGCCTCGATGAAGCAGAACACCTTGCCGTCGTAGTCGCGCACCGGCGTTCCCATCTTGACCATCGCCGCGATGTTCTCCGCCAGCGCCTCGGCCTCGAAGTGCGCGGTGGAGCCCGCCTTGCTGATCGGCAGGTTGGTGGTATCGCCGAGCACGAACACGTTTTCGCGCCCCTCCATGTTCAGGCGGTGCCGGTGCGTGGGGATGAAGCCGCGCTGTCCGAGCCCGTTTTTCTCGATCACCTCCATGCCGCGGTGGGCCGGAATGGTGATCAGCAGGTCGAACGCCGCCTCCGTACCCTCCTCGCTGCGCACCACCTTCTTCGCGCCGTCGACCTCTTTCATGTTGAACAGCGTCTCGTAGGTGATGCCTAGGCGATCCATCTCGGGAGTCGCCCACTTGGCAACGTTCTCCAGCGAGTGCGTGCGCCCGATCGGGTAGGTGTAGTGCAGCTTGGTCTTGTCCAGGATCCCGCGGTCCTTGAAGTAGTCGTACAGCATGAACGTGATCTCGAGCGGTGCCATCGGGCACTTGTGCGGTACCCCGACTGTGATCACCACCCTGCCGCCCTGGAACGCCTGCAGGCTCTTGAACATCTTGAGCGCCGACTCTTCGGTGTAGAACTGCTCGGCGTTCTCGGCCAGGCCCGGAATCTCGTTCGCCACCGGCCGCGAGCCGGTCGCGATCACGATCGTGTCGTAGGCGTGTACCTTGCCGCTCTTTGTCTTGACCTGGTTCTTGTCGAGCTGGAACTCCTCGACGGGATCGGCGTGGAATTCGATGCCCGGCTCGAGCAGGCTGCGCTGATCGCGGTAGAGCTCGTCCGGCGTCGTCCTGCCGATCGCCAGGTAGAGCAGCCCCGGCTGATACATGTGCTTGTCCGACGCGGAAAGCATCGTGATCCGCGCCTTGCCCGAGCGCAACTCAACGGCGAGCCGCCTCGCCAGATTGTTTGCCAGGATCGTGCCGCCCATTCCTCCACCTACGACCAGTATCCTCATCGCCGCCTCCTCATGTCACTTGCGTAATCGGACGAACCTCCCCTACTTCGCCTTGCGTACAACCACGTGCCACACCCCTTCCTCTTCGCGGGTCTCGATGTGCTCGTGCTTGACCTTGTTGATCCATTCCGGGATATCGTGCGCCGAGCCCTTGTCGGTCGAGAGCACCTCCAGCTCCTCGCCGACCTGCGCCGCCTTCATGGCGGCGATCAGCTCCATCAGCGGCCCGGGACAGAAGCTTCCCCGCGCATCGACCAGTTTCCGCGTGCTCATAGCTCCGCGCCTCCCGCTTTCATGTCGGAAATGTCAGAAAGACCAGACCTGGCCTGTGCTCGCCTCGTCGAGAAACTTCGTCAGGCCCATCGGCTCGCCTATGAAGTCTTCCAGATCCTTCTGCTCCAGCGCCAGTACGTCCATCGCCATCGAGCAAGGATAGATCTTCGCGTCGCCAAGGTCGACTGCATTCGCAAAGAGTTCGCGGAACGGCGGCACCTTCTTTTGCGCCAGCAGGGTGCCCACCGGGCCCTCGACAGGGGGCTCCTCCGCCACAGACTTGACGAAGTACGTCAGCGCATTCATCGACAGGAAGACGTGTACCTCGTTGCCGCTGACGGCCCCGACCGAGGCGACCATCGCTGCCATCTGCAGCCTTTCGCGGCTGCCGGAAATTACCATGACACTGATTCGATTCGACATGTTCGTCCCTTCTTCCGGACGCGGCGCCCGCGCCGCGACTCGCCGGTCGATTATGGAAGCAGCAGCCGCGTCGCGCCAGTAGCTTCGTTAATGTCCCCATTCGAACGGCGATCAATCTTGCGAGCGCCAATGCGAACGGCATTGAGACAGATCAACAATTCGGTTTCGACTCGCGCGGGCGCAAGCGGTCCAGCAGGAGCCAGATTGCCGCAATCGAGACGAGCAGCAGCCCCCAACCCCAGGCCGGCATGTCGAGCACGTTGTCGCCCAGCACGGCCAGAACGATCGTCAGCGGCAGGATGCCGAGCCCCGTGGCCCAGAGGAAGGTCCACCAGGTGATCTCGGTCAGCGCGGCGGCGTAGTTGATCAAGTTGAAGGCGATCACGGGGATCAGCCGCGCGACGAGCAGGGTAAGCCCCCCATGCTCGCGCGACCATCGCACCAGCCCAGCGTGCCTGGCTGGGGGAAGCAGTCTGCGCAGCACGGGCTGTCCCAGCGCGCGGACCGCGCCGAACGCCGCCACCGCACCGAGCATCGCACCCACCCAGGTAACTACGGTTCCCCACAGCGGCCCGTACAGCATGCCGTTCGCAAGGGCGATGATCTCCGAGGGGAAGGGCAAGAACGAGTGCGCAACCATCAAGCCGATCGAGCCGAGCACGCCCCACGCCCCCCACGATCGGATCAGCGCCTCGACGTCGCGCACCGCAGCCGGCGCGCCCGGCATCAACGGCCAGAGCCACCACCCGAGTGCGGCGATCGCCAGCGCGCCGAGCAGCGTCGCGATCGGGCGAGCGGCGCCGCTCAAGGTCACTCTAGGCTTCTCTCGAAGCTCCGATCGAGCCCGAGAACGTACTGCGCGAGCTCGTCGACCAGGCCCTCGGTAAATACGTCAATGCTGAAACTGCGCCGCGCGCGCCCCGGGTTGCCGACGTTGAGCAGGTCGACCGTGACGCCGAACGTGTCGTAGTCCGCCCGGATACGCACGTGACAGGGGATTGCGCTTACGGTGAACGCGGCGCGCGCGACCTGCCCGAAGTCGTTCTTCGAATCCCGCCGCGCGCTTTCGATCTGCAGGGCGTCGAGCTCCTGCTGAAAGCGGGCGATGTCCAGCGTCGACAGCTCCACCGTCGCCTCGCGTGTCGGGCGCAATCGACACGAAAGAGTCACGAAATCGTGGAATTCCCGATCGCCGATCTTGCGCATTCTGACATCCGCGAACGCATCGGTCAGCTTGAGCAGCGGCAGTTCTCCCA